>PJEL010004310.1_pt1 | contig 11829 bp, 16 predicted proteins | sample 1853271 | NCBI WGS metagenome assembly PJEL01 (sample SAMN08108733, study PRJNA415343) | Invertebrate metagenome, whole genome shotgun sequencing project. | host: Globobulimina | place: Sweden: Gullmar Fjord | collected 2015-08 | reverse complement strand
ATATGGCAATGATGTCGGCCATGCAATGTAACCCCGTATTCAAAGCGACATATGCTCGACTTTTAGCTGCAGGGAAGCCAAAGAAAGTCGCAATAATCGCATGTGTTCGAAAGATGGTTGTGACCCTTAATTCTATGCTGAGAGATGGCGCCATGTGGGATGAAAATACAGCCAAAAACTAATCATTGACGCCATAGTCGTTTGTTAGGCTTATTTTATTTTATTCCAGTCACGACTACTTGTTATGCCTAAAAGATTACTATGAACGCTTTTATGCTCAATAATTACTTCTTTTGAGCGTATTTTCTTAGCTTCTTTCAACTTAAATGGCTTAGTATGAATTTGTTTAGGTTCGCCTATTTTGTGAACACTCTGACAATGCCCTAACATAGGTATTACACCATCAAAAAACTTATTACAACGAAAACACTTGGTTCGTTTTTGTAAAGTACTTAACCGAGCAACTATCATGGTCAGCAGCTCCAAATTTAAGCGCTCTACAATAGAAGTTTCAAGTTCATTAAATGAGTACTGACCCAATTGATGTTTAATACTTTTTCTTAGTTTCCTTTTCTGATTTTTAGACAGTTCTTCCATTTTATCTTCCATATAAACCTAACGCCCTGTTAAGGTGTGAGCGATACAATACCGCGGCCTCTGCCGCTGCATACCACCTTAAACACTAAACGCAACGCATAGCAAAAATACCAAGCATTGCGAATCACTCTTAAACAATTTGTTATATGAAAACTGGTTACTTTTGCCTTACACTAACAATTTGGACAAAGGCATTTAGAACATTACGGACTAATGGCTTGAGTTTCGGATGTTTATCTAGCCATTGAGCCATTTTAGGACCTTCCTTGTAGTACCAGACAATAAACTTTTGACCATAAGCATAGTTACGTAGACTACTATCACGCCAGTATCTAAGTTGATCGACAGTAGAGTGGCTATTATCTTCAAACGCACTAGTTGCAACAAAACACGCACTTTTTGCAGTGGCGGCTCCACTGCGGCTTGTAATAGTCCTAGAACCAGTAGCAGTTGTACTTTTAGTTACAATCTCATGAGCCACTCGACCGTCTTTAGCTAGCTCGTTAAACGTGTCAACGTGATCCTCAGCTTCCTTACGCGCTCTGATCTCTAAACTATTGCGATTTACTTCTTGCTTCTGTATCTCGAGAGCTTCTAAAGAAGCCTTTTCACTAATTGCTTTCAACTGCTCATCATCAAGATTAACTAACGCATTATTTAAAATATCTTTAGTAGCTAATTCTTTTTTATTATCTTCCACGTTAATCTCCAAAAATAGATGCTAAAAGTCGCTTTAAAAATGGCTTTTTGGGCGTATAAGTAGATATTTTTATATAGCCATTAGGAAACTCAATTTGTTGACTCAAATGTTCAATTTCTTCCATAGTCAAGATTTTTTCGATTGCTTCGATTTCATGGTATGCGCGAGCTTCGATTAAATTTGCTTCTTCTTGTTCTACTCTAGCTAAAAGAGCCCTCGCTGCAGTAACGTCATCATCAGCAAGCCATGTGATAGCCGTAGTTAGTTTTTCGGGGAGTTCAACTACATTTTCACCTTCATAAAAACTCTTAATCACAGCATGTAATTGATCTAGACCAACTAGCGGTTCCTCTGTGTTAATTGAAATAAACTCTGTTTTCTTATGCCTTTGATTAGTATAGAAAAGACAAATCTCCTTAGCGATAAGGTACCGTTCACTTGAGTTTAAGCAAATAGGAACTAGCTTGACTAAACGGTCCTGTGTTTGACCTGAAATTTTTACTGTTCCACTTCGCCATTTATCCATAGACTTTTGAGCGTAGCGTTTTGCGCTATCACCATAATCCGCACCGTACAGGCGCAGCATCTGACTAAGTTCTTCCGGAGAACTTTTATAGAAACGCTCAATGATCATGTTTAGTGCATTTCGCCCAATCAAGCCAATAAGCTCCCTTTCCTTCGAATGACTAGATGCTCTCCAATTACGATAAATTCTTGAACGATATCTATAACGCCTCATACATTAACCATACAAATAAAACCCTTAAACATTATATGGTTAATAATCATGAGTGTATACTGAACTAGTAAAATCACTATTAGTAGAAATGCCACGCATTGCGAATCACTCTTAAACAGTTTGTTATGTGAATTTTCTCTTTTTCTTTTTGTTGTATCGGGGTTCTAAGTTTTCAACCAAAAACTCTTCGGTTTCTGTACGTCCAAAATCTATAGAAACAAACGATACTTCTAAATTGGAAAAATGCTCATTTAGTAGATTTTCCATTTGTTCTGGAAATTTTTTCTTGGAAGAAGCTGGTTGATAATCAGGAAGTGATTTGAACATTTCAGTTCCAATAGTGCGTCTCAAAGTATGATTGTATGTACTACCAATATCTCGCATTCGCTTTCTTACACAACCAGACTCCCCTACATAAACCAACGTATCTTCAGAAAAGACCCCATAGATACCAGCTTCTTTTGGCGCATGATCTAATCTATCGTCAAAATTCACTCTGTTTTTACGATCGAACAATGCAGCCTCAAACTGACTCAATAGCTCACTTTTATTCACCTGAAGCCTCCAATTCACATAACGCCCTGTTTAGGGGTGAGCAACGCAATACCGAAGCCTCCGCATACCACCTTAAACACCAAACACAACGCATAGTAAAAATGCCATGCGTTGCGAATCATTCTTGAACAGTTTGTCAGGCAACTTGGATTCAACTACCAAATCACTCAACAATTGACACATATCAACAGCGTTGCATATAAACACTCGTTTTACGCTCACCAAGCTAACATTAACAAGGAAGCGTAATAATGTTTCAAAGGAGGATATATGACAACTACAACTAAAGTCGATTTCACCACTAAAGAACTTATAGCAAGCCTTGCTTTGCTACGTGACAAATATCAAGAATCTAATGATGTTGTACGCTCAGAACTTACTGACAGTTGGCTACAACTGGTTTTGACACTACCAGTTCCAGTAATAATTACTGATGCGTTCGTGGAAAACCTTATTGCACAATATGAAGCTGAACATAAGACTAGGGCAGCTGGTGCATTAATAATGGCAGGCGTAATACTTGCAAACGCACTTCTCAAGTATTATGCAGCAGCAAAATAATTACTAAATTCAGGAGAGGTGCCATGTACGCCTCTCTTTAGCTATACACTATACTTCGGAGCCTAACGCCAAGTTAAGTGGTGAGCGATGCGTGCTAAAATGGAGCGAAGCGAAATCAGCACGCGTTAGCGAATCCATCTTAAACTTTTTGTTAGGGGGCGAGGCTACTTTCAAATTCGTGCCTCAGCATATAGGGCTTATGTTGAGTACCTAATCGTCCCATCAGACCTTCGAGTTCTACTTCGGTCAGGATTGCGTTAAACCCTTTTGTGCTGAGCCAATCTTTGACAACTTTAATATTTGATATATCTGTATTGACAAACTCTTTGTTAAAATCAGGCTTAAAGTAGTTAATTAGAGTTGCTTCACAGATACTAGTGATTGCCCCCTTTGGCAAACCTGAGCCAGTTCGAAGCATAAGGTCATTTCCGTCGCTATTTAGTTCATATATTGATGCTTCATCAATTACAAGAAAGTAAGCGAAATAGTCGTAATATTCATTGTATCTCGACGATAAAATTGGCCCCCACTTCTCATGTTTTTTGAGCCTATCGAAAGTGCTTTTATTCGACTTACCTATGTAACAAATTTCGAGCTCTTCAAGAACCTCAATGTCATAGTGGTTTATCAACTGGTATACAAACAAGTTCGCTTCAACTGGAACTCCATCATTCATTCCACTTGCTATCGGGCACCTTATATTAAGTTGCTCATCGGAAGAATCGGAGTTAACTATTGCCAATCTGCAGTACTTTTCACTATTACTATAATGAATCCCTTCTATAGACCTAAAGCCAGACAAAGCATAGTCTACAAACTCGTCAATTGTTTGAAATCTGGATCTCAAGTTTATCGATAAATCACTTTCACCATTAAACCAATATTTTGCCATATTAAAGATGACGTCATGGTGCTTGCCATTTACAACCAACTTTCCTGTTAAACAGAAATTATTGATAACAGAGAATGAAGATGGGACAAACCTAACTTTTGGAGTTTTAACAATAGCGTATATAGTCGATTGACTAATAACGTTAGATCCTTCCAATATTTTCACATTCTCATCATCGAAAATTCGATAATGTGGTTGGTACATAAACTGACTAGCATACGTACTGAAATATTTTTTATTCATAAACTCTGCCTTCATTAGCCCCCCTAACGCCCAATTAAGGTGTGAGGCATGCAATACCGATGCTCCCGCATATCACCTTAATCACTTAAACCGATGCATAGTAAAAATGCCACGCGTGCCGAATCGCACTTAAATTTTTTGTTATGTTTAATTAAACACTCCGGATAATAAATTCATAACGTTATTTGCACTTAGAGCATCCCTAACTAGATTTGCCGCATAGTCTTTAGAGCCTCTCTTAACTGCATCTTTAAGTTGCTCACCAAGTGACTCGTTCGATTCGACTGAAGATGGCACAGATTTTAGTAACTGAAGGCCTTTGAGCGATAACGTCATTCGGGAGTTCCAAGCACCACCGAACTTCCCTATTAGGTAGCCAGAGTCAAACAGCCAGGAAAGAGTATAAGAAAAAAACTCGTTATCCTCCTCACTAATGGGATCGACAAATTCGCCATCGTCATTCCAATACGCAATTGCGTCATAATCCATTAATTCACAAGGATCGAGAACAATTTGCTTAGGAAACTCTGAGTAGAGTTTTTCAAAGACTCTTGCGACAAGCTCATCAAACTTTTCTATATTTTCGCTCATACTTCCTCATTAAACATAACGCCCTGTTAAGGGGTGAGCAACGCAATACCGAAGCTGCCGCATACCACCTTAACCACTAAAACTAACGCATAGTAAAAATGCCACGCGTTGCGAACCCCTCTTGAACAGTTTGTTATGTTTACTCTTCTTCCTTAGTAGAAACAGCTGATGAAATAAGCTTTCTCAAAGCACTTTCATCACCTTCAGATGCTTTGTTTACAGCTGAGTAATATTCATTTTGGTCAGGATCAAATTCAGTATGGGTGTCGAAAAGGAACGTAAGTTGCTCATTTAAGAGTCTGCGTCCCAACCGACCATTCCCATCCTCAAATGGATGAATGATCATGAAATATGTATGAAACCTAGAAGCTAAATCTATTTTTGATTTCTCATTTAAGCGGGACTTCTTCTTTACCCAACGATTCCACATTCGGCATGTTTTATCTAAAGCTACTGATATTTCTTTCTTGTACAGTGGCTTGGAGCCTTTTGTAAACTTACTTATCTGCCTTAAGTCTGGGATAATCGTTCCAATAAACTCTCTTTCAACATTCTTCTGAGGCATCACAATTTCAACATCTGACTCACGATATGAGCCAGATCGAAATTGTGCTTGGCGAAACATTACCTCGTGAGCATAACAAAGCCTTTTACTTGTAAGCTTCCCTTTGGAGTTCAGGATATTCGCTATCGCCAGCTGATCGTTCAAATTAATAAACGCTTTATCGAACTCATCAAAGAAAACTGAACGCCTATTCTCAATATACTTTATATATACAAACTTAATTAAAGGTATTGCTATTGATGTTACTACGATACCAGCAATAGTAATTTTATATTTTAATTCAATCATTTAAGAAAAACTCAATTGTAAACATAACGCCGCATTAAGTAGTGAGCAACACTATCACTGAACCTAACCTTGCCACCGTAAACGCCAAAACTCAACCAAACAAAAATGCCGCGCGTTGCGAATCTGCCTTAAATGCTTTATTAGGCTTGTCAAGCCAAAGTAATCACTGTATAAATAAACAGTCTCTTTTAATGAGGAATATACAATTGATAATTTTTATTGGTACTGTTGATTTAGTACTGGTCATTTACGCCTTATTAGAATTTTATGCGGGGTCGTCATTTAATGGTATATCGTTATTATTAGGAGCTATATGGTTCAGTTGGATTGCTTTGACAGGTCTCGAAAATATATTTAAATGCGAATTTGCCAATGGTATAGCCTTTCTCGCTATTTTAGTATCGGTCATTGGTGCTTTTGTTGAAAGTGACTTTACTGATCTAGAGAGCACTCAAGCAAATACAGAATTACTTTCAAAGTCAGTACGGATCAAGTACTGCACATCTCATGACCAACCAAACAGACATAACCGAGAACTTTTCAATAAACACAAAGATGAACTCTTGATGAAATGCGGATTACAAAACATACATGACGCTCAAGAACTAAACTTCACGCTTTTCAAATCGCTACATTTGGACCCTTTTACAAGCTCGGTAGACATCATCCTTAATAGCTCAAATTCAGAACGAGAGCCAACATGCCAAGAGTTTGCTCGAGCTTTAGATCATTTATGCCCAGGGGTTATAGGTTTGTAAGCCTAACGCCACGTTAAGTAGTGAGCAACGCTCCACTAGACTAAACATTACCACCTTAGACACAAAAACCAACGATTAACACTGAAAGTGCCAAGCGTTGGGAATCTGTCTTAAACGTTTTGTTATGTTTATCCTTGAGGGTTTATGTCCCTAGATACCGCTTCATTGAAGGCATTATATAGGTCACGGACTTTACTTTTATCAGTTTTTTCCCCAATAAACATTGCTTCATATTCTGGTTCCCACGAATCAAGAGTGGAATACTTTACTGTGTCCGCTTTAATTTTGGCATCTTCTCCAGTACCTGTATTAGTTTTAAAGCACTCGAAGATAAAGTTTGAGTAAGTATCAATGAAGTCTATAGACCAGTATGGTCTGTTTTGGTGAACTAACTTATCTAAAGTACGCTTCTTAGCTATAACCTCTTCTGGAGACATTTCTTTCCAGTTACCAACTCGAACCATATATTGATAAATGACGTTCAGCTCACTGGATATGTCGTCATAAATAGAGATTCGTTTCTCTATTAACTTTTCACTTATAGTTAGCTTAGAACGCTGCTCAGCTAAGTTCTTGTTGATTAAAAAGCCGAAGTAAGCAATAACCAAAGGGGTCGCGATTTTTATGAGCAGTTCTAAAATATCCATGAGGCACCTCGACGATATAGATAACACTAGTTCAAGTGATGATTAAACAAACCTACGGTATTGTGCCGCAAAGTCTCAACTCAAAGCAACAAAAGAGAAGACAACGAGGAGAAATTTGATGATTTCAGGTAATGTGAGCGATAAACATAACGCCGCGTTAAGTGGTGAGCAACGCCAACCACCCAGCCTAAACCATTGTGACATAAACACTTAAACCGAAGAAAGCCGGAAATGCCAAGCGTTGGGAATCCGTCTTAAACGCTTGTATGGATAATAAGCACTCCAATCGGGTAAGGTGAGACCCAGACTTTAGCTGCAACTAAAGTTCTTCTATCTGGTAGTTCGATTAAACGATGGCTATGGCTCCTCTATTGAGAGACCGGTAACAAGTACGAACGTCAGATAGAACTCCAAGCACCACACTCGAATAGTCTTCTGGGTCTCGAGCCCGCATTTGCAAGCAAGAGTTAGCTTATTATGAATACAAACACACTTCAAAACATTAATGTTGGCGTTGATACTGGTAAGTCACAATTAGACATCTATGTCCGTCCGCTCGACATTTACTTCACCGTACCAAACACCGATAAAGGCATCAGCGATGCCATTAAAATCATTAAGAAACACAAACCTCAACGCGTCGTCATCGAGGCTACAGGTCGATTAGAAATGCCCTTCATACTCGCCTGTGATAAAGCCAAATTGCCTTATGTCGTTGCCAATCCACTGCGTATTAAAAGGTTTGCTGAAGCCATTGGTCAACGAGCTAAGAACGACCGTTTAGATGCCGCGCTCATCGCACATTATGCCGAACGAGTTCAGCCCGAACTTACCAAGCTAAAAAGCGAAAACATACGCCTTATGAGTGACTTAGTCACGAGGCGGAACCAACTACTCACCATGCAAACCATGGAAAGAAACCGACTGCAAATATTACCCAAAAACATCTCATCGACTATTACTCCGATTCTAACCGCTCTAAAAAATCAGCTTGAAAAAGTAGAGGCAAAGATAGAAAAGCTGATTGAGAGCTGCCCTGAATATCAAGCTAAAAACACCATCCTTCAAAGCATGCCTGGCGTAGGAAAGATCTTAGCCGCCTCCCTAATTAGCAATGTACCCGAACTCGGTTTTATCACTAACAAGCAAGCCTCTTCTCTCATTGGCGTCGCACCTATAACAAGAGAGAGCGGACGCTTCAAAGGCAAACGGATGATAAAAGGAGGTCGGCCTCAAGTTAGAACAGTCATGTACATGGCAATGATGTCGGCTATCCAATGCAACCCTGTATTTAAGGCTACTTATGAACGATTACTTGCGGCAGGAAAACCTAAAAAAGTAGCGATAGTTGCCTGCATGAGAAAGATGGTTGTGACACTCAATTCAATGCTAAGAGACGGCGCAATGTGGGATAAAGATAGCGTCAAAAATTAACTATTGACGCCATAGTCTCTTGTTATGTAAGTTCTTTTTCAGCTTGCTGATCCAAAAACGTGTCCAGAGCATCGACTAACAATTGTGCATCACTCAAACTTCTAGTCCGCAGTACGTGCTTTATTTGGCTTCCATCTGCACGATACAAAGTGACTACATACCATTGCTTAAATTTACGAGTCCAATCAAGTAACTTAACCTCTGATATTTCATCATAATACACTCTATCCGCTACACTTCGGGTGGTGCTGTTGAAGCTTGAATAAACAATGCCACTGGTTACTTTCCCACTTGAGTATGTACCGAAATCCCAGCCAAAGTAATGTTCAGTGATTACAAAGTAATTAGGTTTCCAAGCTCTATGCTGAGTCATTATCATGCGATCAATTAACATTGGAGCATCTTCAGTTGGAACTTTATTGGACTGATATTGCATAGGGGTTGTTCCACAGCCAGCTAAAACTACAGAAACAAAGATCAGGAAAAGTAAACGCATTTTATGACACCAAACAAAAAGAACGACGTATTATATACTGCATTTCAGGCTATGTTAATCCGAAAGTACATAACGCCACGTTAAGTAGTGAGCAACGCCACCACCCAACCTAAACTATTGCACCTTAAACACAAAACCCGACTTGAACTGAGAATGCCGAGCGTTGGGAATCTGCCTTAAACGCTTTGTTATATTAATTTAGTGCAGACTTAATTTCGACCCAACGCTCATCCAAAACGAACTTGAATGTAGCGTTGAGTTTAGAAAGTAACTCAAGATAAATATCATTTTCTACATTGAAATTAGACGACTCATCTATGATTTTTGTAGTCAATCTTTTAATGTCTTCCCCAAGTTGAGTATCTAGCTTAATACTAAGAAAAATGTTGGCTTGTAGCGTGTAAGCTTTCGTTTGCAACTGGTCAAATTCGTTACCATTGAAGCTATTATTCATACGGCATGAGCGTATATTAGTACATACACCTATAAATTCTGCCGCCGTACTTTTCAATTCAGTTAGATCGCCTTTTTGGATTTCTGCTAACTTTGCTTTACCTTGAGACTTTTGATTAACTCTTGTAACCCACACAACAGCGATGGACGTTAAAATACTACCAATACCTATAGCCCCTGTGACTATTATTGATGGCCAGTCTGGACTAATTGACAACATTATTGGCTCTGTCATATTCCCCATTATTCAAGAATTAATATAACGCCCAATTAAGGTGTGAGGCACGCAATACCGATGCCTCCGCATACCACCTTAATCACTAAAACCGACGCATAGTAAAAATGCCACGCGTGCCGAATCACTCTTAAATTGTTTGTTAGTTTGCCAATACCGGCTATTTCATATGTTTAACAGCTTCTTGGGGTTTGTCAGAGCGGACCCACGCCGTATACCCACCGCTATCACTTGATTTCCATTCCATTTTTGAACCAAATTTTGATGCTGACTCAATAATTCTTTCCAGCGTCCAGTAGCCTTTAGGTTTTGATAAAGTTTGCATGTGAGACACTACGGACTGCGGTTTTCCTAGTTTTAGCCATGCTCCATAAGCAGACTTATGAGCATCACGCCAAGAACTTCGAGTATGATACTTTAATGCTGATTCTGTTATTTTTTCTAAGGTCCAGTAGCCATCTTCTTTTCTAGTACTAATCATATGCGACACTACCTCCACAGGGCTCCCAGAACTAACCCATACACTATACGCCGCGCTATCACCCGCTTTCCATTCTGTTCTAGTTTTGTATTGTATAGCTGATATTTTTAATTTTTCTGCCGTCCAATACCCATTTGGCTTTTTTACATACTCCATGTGCTCAATAGTTTCCTTTGGTTGCCCGAAACGACACCATGCACTATATGCACTAGGCTCAGATTGTATCCATTCACCTTTCACAAGAAAGTTACGAGCACACTCATTGACTCTATCTAGTGTCCAATACCGGCCCGAACGATTGTATTCATTTCTAGAAACCTGAACCTCAAAATCTTCAATTAGGTTCTCGCTGTGATCAGTGAACTTATACCTTTCAACTAAGGTGTTAATATATGACAACACCGCCGCATGGTCATTTTTTAGCCACTCAGTACTGCCACTAAACTCATTTATATCAAAAGCCCTATCAAATTTGGAATGAACTTTTTTTTCTAACCTAGGAGCAAGGTTTCCATCTGCATGAGAGAATAAGCCAACTAAAGAAAAAATATTTGGTGTATCTAGCTTTAGTTGTTCAACTCGGTTCCAAGGTACATTACTAATACCAACTTTTGTATTGCCTTTATCATCTAACAGAACATATATGTAACCGATTTGATCTCTTCGATATGCGCCTATATTTGGCAATCGATACATATGTGAAACAAACTTATGCGGATGTCCTAATCGACACCAAGCCTTATACGCACCTCTTTCATTTTTTAACCAATCTGATTTATTAGTATATTTTTTTGCGCTAGAAATAATTCTTTGTTCTGTCCAGTAATTATTAGGTTTCTTTCCTGACATATGCTCAACGACAGACACCGGTGCACCCAGTTTGTGCCAAGTAGCATAAGCACCGCCTTCACTTTCTCGCCATTCTTTTTTCGTAGAATATTTACTCGCTGATTCAGATAGTGTCTCAATATTCCAGAACCCTTGTGGTTTTGGCATACCTGCCCCTTAAAGCAAACTATTTTACTAATTCAAATTTAATATCTGCGGAGTTCAATGGCAAACTAACGCCCTGTTAAGGTGTGAGCAATGCAATACCGAAGCCGCCGCATACCACCTTAAACACTAAAACCAACGCATAGTAAAAATGCCACACGTTGCGAATCACTCTTAAACAGTTTGTTAGGTTTTGGGCTTATTCTCCCAATGAACCCCAATCTGTTAGATTTAATTGCTTACGTCTAATGTAGTAGAAGGTTGCCATAACAAAGCCAAACAAAGTGCCAGCAAGTAACGAGGTGAAAACTGCTTCTAAAACTGGTTTACCTAGCTCGTTCCACACGAAAAACCATTGAAAGATCCCCCATACAGGAGCAAAGAAAGTCACACAAAGCATCACGTTTGCAAAATAACTTTGGTAATAAGGTGGCGGAAAACACATTCCAAGTTTACGTAGCCAATTTACAATTAGTGGATTGTAGTTCGACTTCCAAACGCCTTTTTCATTTAATTCTTTGTGAGCAAGTCGTAGCTTCGCTTCATAATCCATGATCTAAAATCCTCGAATTAGATGTTTCCCGCGGAGAAACCTAACGCC
>PJEL010004309.1_pt1 | contig 11830 bp, 15 predicted proteins | sample 1853271 | NCBI WGS metagenome assembly PJEL01 (sample SAMN08108733, study PRJNA415343) | Invertebrate metagenome, whole genome shotgun sequencing project. | host: Globobulimina | place: Sweden: Gullmar Fjord | collected 2015-08 | reverse complement strand
ATCTGAATAGGTTCTTAAACTATTTTTATTACCTACTTCATCTGCTAGTTCGGCATTTGTATCACATATTGCTTCTAAAGAAGCAAATTGAGATCCCTTTATCCCTGGAAGGTGATCTTCTAGTGCTTGATGCCCCAATCCAATTAATCCTACTTTGAATTTTTTCACTTTATAATGACGATATTTTGAGGCTTTTAAGCTTTTCCTAACAACTTAATTAACTAAAAACGTTCGCACCAAATCTATCTAAAAGAATTAAGCAGGGAGGTCGTTGGTTCCTGTAATTGTACAAGACACACCAGAAGATCCTGCTTGAGTGAATGTTTGTGGTTCTGCTCCAGGGTCTTCGGCCCTACATCCATGCTGGTATGAACAAAGTCCACATGATTTGTCTGTTTTTGAACAGTCTTGAATATTAATAGGTACTTCGTAATAACCTTCACCACAATCCCAAGCAGTTAGGTCTGGAAAACAAGTACAATCAAGTCCTGTAGATTTTAGATTGTTTAATCCACGAGGAGATAGATTTGCTTTATTGTTAAAATAAATTACGCCTGCGATTATTATGATTAAAACAATGATTAATATTGTCCACCCTTTTTTATCCATTTTAGTTTTAGTTTGTTTTGATTTAAATACCTTTGTGTTTTGTGGAAGCCATAATGATTACTAACTGATTTTATTCAAAATCTCAACAGCCTCGTCCCAGCCAGACACTCTTGTAATTAATGGGTCTAAATTATTGGTTCGGTTCCAAGGATAATTGAATAGTAAAGATTTTACGCCTTCATTTGCACAATCAATTGCATAATCTAATTTATCATCTAGGTGTATGTCTGCTTTGATTTCCTTACAAATTTCTCCTTTTGTTTTGTTTTGTTTTTGTCCATTTCTTGTGAAAAGAATGTCTTTGATTTCTGGAAAATATTTGTTAATCCATGCTCTTGTTTCTTCTTCTTGTTCTTCTGATCTTGCAGTTACTGCAATTAATTTGTGTTTTTTGCTTAATTTTTTAATTGCTTTTTGAGAATTTTTTACAGGAGCCATATTCTTAAAGAACCCACCATTATCAAATTCTCTTACAATCTTTGCTTCTTCTTCTTTTGGTATTCCAATTATTTCATGTAATGAATAAGCTGTATAATCTTCATATTTTATTTTCTCTTCGTGATTCTGATTATAGAATTCTATAAATGATGTTAATGAATCTGCTAGGATGTCGTCAATATCTATTGAGATGATCATATTTAGTTGAAATTTGAAAGCTATTTAAAGATTATTACAAGGCGTCAAAGGGATTTTTGATTCCTTTCAAATGTTCGGTAGAAACATGCGTGTAAATCTGCGTTGTGTTTAATGATGCGTGTCCTAATAATGCTTGTATAAGTCTAATATCTGTACCGGCTTCTAAGAGATGTGTTGCGAAACTGTGTCGGAGGGTGTGGGGCGTGACTTTCTTGTTTATCTTACACTTGTTCTTTAAATTCTTAACAATCTTTTGGATGTTTCTTGTTGTTAGTGGTTTTGTTTTGGAAAAAAGGTATTGGTTGCCTTTGTGTTTCTTTAAATATAATTGCAGATCTTTTCCTAATTGATTTGATAGAGTGAACACACGGTCTTTTCCCCCTTTTCCTTTTTTTACTCTTCCTATGTTTTCTTCAAAGTCAATATTGTTTGGTTGTAAATTTACAATCTCTGAAACTCTCAGGCCAGAAGAGTAAAGGAGGGAGACTATTAGTTTTGATTTTCTGGTTTCTGTGTTTTCTATAAGAAGTTTGATTTCGTCTTTAGTCAGGATTTCAGGAAGTTGTCTATCTTTCTTAGGTATCTTTACTTTTCCAACTTCCTTGTCTAGAACTTCTTGGAAAAAGAATTTCAACGAAGCTGCCGCAAGCATTATTGTATTCTTTGATTTGTCTTCGAATAATGTTGCGAGATAAGACTTAATGTCGTCCTGGTCTAAATCTTGTGTTGGTTTATTTATATATTTTAAGAATTTGTCGACGAAGAAAGAGTAATTGCGGACTGTTAACGGCGAGAAACCGCGCAATTTAAGTTCTGTTTGTAGTTTTTGTAAATCAGACATTGTACACCCTTTTATTATTAGATTAAAGCGAACCCCTATATAAATATTGTTGAGAGTCATCGAGTATTATTACTAAGCTTTTTAAACTAAGATAGCCATAATAAAAGATGGGTGAAAGACTTGAAGTATTGATGAGAATTATTGTTGGTATTGTAACTGGAATCATATTATACTTCTGGGCATATTTGATTGGAGTGTTTGTTGTGATTAATTTTATTTGGACTTTAATTTCTGGTAAAAGAATTAGAGAAATTGCAGAATTGTGTGAAGTATGGAACACGCAGAAATATATCTTCTTTAGATACATGCAGTTTACAACAAACGAAAGGCCTTTCCCATTCACAAGGCTTGAACAAAGTATTAGTGACTTTCAAAGAAGGTAATTATTCTAGTTGTTCTTATAATTCTAATAAAAGTTGTTTTTATTATTAACAAGGTTTGATTGTTTTTGTTTCTAGAGCACAACCATTTGCATAGATAATTATCTTATTGTAGTTTGTTCTTTGAAGCTGTCTTAAATAGTATGTTTTCGTTTCTCCAGACCCTAGAATTGTACATTCCTCACATTCATCTTCTCCAGCCGCCCATTCTTGTCTTTCTTGACCATTTGAAGCAAAGAAGTTTATTTTATCTATTTGTAAATTATCAAACTTTCTTTCTAAAGTAATTTCTATTTGATCTTCATCATTTCCTTGCATTGGATTATAACAAACTTTTTTTATATTTGGAGATGATTCTATCTGAAGTTGTTTGCACTCAAACTCTGGAGATAATTTATTAATTGGTTGCAAGAGTGCTGCAAAAAATATTCCTGCTGATGAAATAATTAATAGTATTATCAATACAACTGTTATTACTTGTGCCATTCCTCGTTTGTTTCTTATTTGGGACATGGTGTGTTTTCTCCTACTCCTGCTAAACTAAATGTGATTGTTGAATCTCCATCAATAATTTCTATTGACCCACCAACTGTGGGAACTGCAATAAAGAATGTTTCTGCTTCAAATACTTCTCCTGATATTATATCTTGGCCTGATTCTTGAACATCTGTAAATATCTGGGATCCAAGTTCATTTGTCGAGATTATCCCTCCGTTATCATTGTAAACATTGTATTCTAGGCCTCCTGAAGTTAAAGAGCCCGGCGCACATCCGGTTTTTAGCTGGGCATCCAGAACTTCAAGTGTTCCTGATTGCTTGGATATTTCTAATAAATAATATCTTTCATTTCTACATTCGTTTGAATCTGAAGAAAAGATTGCATTTCCAGATATTTTAGAGGATGATTTTTCTGCAACACTTTCTTCTATTTTTTGAATGATTAAGTTTTCATTGAATATTCCGAAGGTTGATGAACGAAGAGACCTCATAAAACTACTTTCGTGTGTTCTATGAAGGGAGGATTTTGAACATTCTTGGAAACAACCATCTTTTTCTCCATATTCATCAAAATCTTCGCAAGATGCTTGGCAGTTTAAAGAACCACGGGGAGGATTTTGTTTTGCATCATATTCTTCTGCTAAATTAGCAAGAGCGTGTGCAATTTCATGTGCAAAAACGGACAGAGGACTTGCTAAATTCAAAGACATTACATTGTGATATGCAGAGCTTCTTATTTGAGATGGTCTTTCATCTAGGACTGTAATAAAATCAACAGGGCATGAGGCTGCTGCTGTAAGGATTTCTTTGTTATAACAGAGTGTTGCAATTCCCTTGTATAACTCACAATGTTCTGTTGCGGGAAAACTATCGGAAGTTATGTAATATGTATTAAATTTCTCTTGATTCTCTTTAAATGGTGTGATTTGCATTAAGAAATCCTTGTAATTTTGTGCTTGTGTTTCTGTTGAGAAAAATACTAGATTTATGGCTTCTTCGCTGTTAAATTCTAGAGTATTGCAGTCTTTTAAGCTGGAAATCGTTGCTTCAGGAGATGCAATTAAGGGAGATCTGAAGAAATAAAAGGCTATTGCAGCTATAAAAACTAGGACCGCTATTACAAGAACTATGTATAATCCGCTTCTGCCTTCCATATAATTATAGAGATTATTGGCTTAAATAAGTTTAGGGGATAGATTTAAATACCCATTATCATGAAAAAAGATATGTGGGATGGGAAACCGTTCTAAAGTAATGGAATGATTGAGAAAGGCGATAAGATAAAAGTTGAATATGAAGGTAAGTTCGAAGATGGAAATGTATTTGATAGTTCTGAAAAGCACGGACAGCCATTAGAATTTGTTGCGGGAACAGGTCAAGTAGTTCCTGGATTTGATAATGCTGTATTAGGTATGAAAGAAGGAGAAGAAAAAGAAATTACAATTGAACCTAAAGATGGTTATGGTGATTATAATAAGGATTTAGAAAGAGAAATTCCAAGAGATATGCTTCCTAAAGACCAAGAACCTAAACCTGGAATGGCTTTAATGTTGGGAAGTCCGGATGGAAAACAATTTCCAGCTGTAATAAAAGAAGTTTCAAAGGATAAAGTAAAGCTTGACTTAAATCACCCATTGGCTGGGAAGAAATTAATTTTTAAAATGAAAATAGTGAATATAGAAAAACAAAAAGGAGAAGGAATTGAATCTAAAATTTAATTTTAAGTATAAGGAGGATAAAAATGAAAGTTTATGTAGGAAATTTGTCTTTTAACTTTGGTCAAAAAGAACTTCAAGAAGCTTTTGAAGCTTTTGGAGAAGTAACTGAAGCTGTTGTTATAACAGATAAGTACTCTGGAAGATCAAAAGGTTTTGGATTTGTTACTTTTGCGAATGAAGATGATGCAAAGAAAGCAATTGCAGAAATGAACGGCAAAGATGTTGGCGGAAGAGAATTGAAAGTTAACGAAGCTAAACCCCGAGAAGAAGGTCGTTAATTAAGAAGGTTTTTATTTTTTTTATTTTTTTATTTTAAAGAAAGAGGTAGGAGAATTGAATGAAGAAAAAGAAAGTTAGTAATAAAAAGAAGAATGTCAGCACAGAACATGTTGACTTAGGGCAGATAGGCAGAGAGTTTGTGGACAAAGTTGTCACAATTTCTGGTTTATTAGAAAGGGTAGTTCAAACTCCAGGTCCAACATTGTTTGCTGTTAATGATGGAACAGGTACATTTATGTTAAAAGGATTTTCAGGTCCTGGAGAAAGATCTTTTCCAGAAATTAATGAAAGTGATTACATTAAAGCTAAAATAAGAGTTAAAGAATATAATAGTTTGTTTGAGGGAGATATAATGAATATTGAAAAACTCTCTGGAGATAATGAAAAAAGAGTTGTTGGGAAGATTAAAGAGATTATGAGGGAAAGGTCTAAGCCTGAAGAAGCTGAGTTTTTAATTAAGAGTAAAATTCTGGACAAGTTGAAAGATAGATTTATCGACGCTGCGACTGAAATAAAGTTGGCTGTTTTACAAAGCAGGCCTATAATTGTTAGACATCACAATGATGCAGATGGTTATGCATCTGGATATGCTTTAGAAAAAGCAATTATTCCTTTGATTGAAAAACAACATGGTGGTGGAAAGAGTGCTTGGGAATTTTATACAAGGGCTCCTTGTTCTGCACCTTTTTATGAAATAGATGATTCTATTAGAGATACTGCTAATTCGTTGAGGAATGTTGCTAAGTTTTCTAATAAAATGCCCTTAGTTATTATTGCTGATAATGGTTCAAGTGATCAGGATTTAATGGCTATTAAACAAGGAAAGATTCATGGAATGGATTTCATTGTTATTGACCATCACTTTTTTGAGAAAGATGTTATTTCTGATGAAGTTTTAGTTCATATAAATCCATTTTTAGTTAAAGAAGATGGTCAGAGTTTTTCTGCAGGAATGTTATGTGTGGAATTTGCTAGGTTTATTTCAAATGTGGATAATGTTGAACAAATTGCTGCAATGGCTGGATTGGCTGATAGAATAGATATAATGAATCCGAATGATGTTGCTAGTTATATTAAACTTGCAGAAAAACAAGGATATTCTAGAGAACTTTTGGATGATATTTCAACTGTTATTGATTTTGTTTCTGCTAAATTAAGATTTATGGAAGCTCGAGAGTATATTGAGATTTTGTTTGGAGAACCTAGAAAACAACAAAAGGCGCTTGTTGCTTTAATGGCCCCGTATATTAGAGACCTAGAAGCCAGTGGATTAGAAATGGCAAAGCAAGGTTCAACAGTAGAAAAGGCTGGTAAGACATCATTGCAATTGTTAGATATCGATGGTAGTTTTCCTGGTTTTGGATTTTATCCTAAACCTGGAAGGGTTGTTGGAATGTTGCATTATTTTATTCAAAAAGATAAGAAGATGGATAGTGTTGTGACAATGGGTGTTATGAGAACTGCTGTTACAATTAGAGCTACTGACAAGGCCAACTTTTCTGTTCACGATTTGATTAAGGAATTGAATAAGAAATTACCAGAGGCTTTTGTTACAGGTGGTGGACATAAGAATGCTGGCTCTATTAATTTTCTGCCAAGTAAGCAAGAAGATGTTATGAAAGTTGTTAGAAAGTTTGTTGGTAAGTAATTTTGTTTGATAATTTAATCCGAACTTCTAGGCATGTTGGAAGTTCTTAGCGTTGATGAAAGAGTTTAGCTAGAATTAATGCGAACTTATAGTTAAATTTAAATAATGCTTGTTTGAAGTCAAAGTATGACTGAAGGTAAGATTATTGATTCACACTTTGTTAATTGTAGGGGTAGTGTTGCAGAAAAAGAAGCAGATAGAAATGGAACTATTGGGATTGGAAAAGGAATATCCTTACCAGTATTAGAATTTTATGAGGCAGAGGGTGTTCCTGTAAAAATTTATGAAGATGGGAGAAGTGTTCCAATTTGTAGGCATTTAAGTGAAAGGGGAGTATGTAATCTCGGATCTGATAGAAAATTTATGTATTGTCACCTAAAAACAAGAGCTTAGAGCTTTTATGTGTAAAAGGTGCGCACAACCAATATTAACCGAATAGAGGGATTTTATGCTAAAACATTAGAAAAATCGCTAGTTTCTTTCGCTCTGCTTAGCCGACCTGCCTCTTCATTAAGAATGTTCGCCGCTTCAATCGTAATCCCATCATATCTTGCTATTTGCCTTGGAGTGAAATCTGGGACATTTATTCTTCTGTTTAAAGCTTGGGGAGACTCAGCTGTCCAAATAAAATAGCCACTATTATCTTGAAGAACTACTACTGATTCATTTCCGCTATATTCTTCTCTTATTTCTGGTTGTTCTGCCATAATAAATTAACAATAATTTGGTTTTTAAAGCTATGTATTAACCGAACTTATCCTTGTTGCTGATACTTGTTGGTTACGCTTAAAAGTTTTAGCTTATATGGGCCCTATAGGGGCTTGTATTTTAATGAAAAAGATCATCTTTTTTAGGTGTTTTAATAGCGTCTTGGGCTAAGGAACTTTGATGTTAACATGATTATTAGTAGGGCGATGATTGTGATTGCGATTGAGGTTAGTATGCTTAAGGTTGTTGATGATTCGACGTGTAGGAAGAAGTTTACTAGTGATTGTGTTGTGTCAAAGATGGTTTGTCTCCAGCTGAAAGCTATTGTGAATCCAAGGGTTACGATGATAAGGAACTTTATTTGCGAGAAGAATTCCTTTTTGAAGGCATCTCCGCCAAAAAGATAGTGTTTTGTTCTTTGTTTTAGTCGTCTCATTTTGGGTTTATTTGGTATGCCGAGCGCGTTCGGCGCTTCGCGCCTCACCATTATTGAGGCTAGTTTTTATTGAACTTGGGGAGGAAAAAATAAAAAAATAAAAAAATAATGGGAAAATTAAGGGATTTATTTGTTCATTAATTCCTTAATGGCAAGGATTATTATTAAAATTGGGATTGCCCAGGCGGTGAATCCAGTTGTTAGATCCCCAAGCTGACTTATTCCTATTAAAGGAAGTAAGAGCAAAATACCAATTATTAAAGTTATCCAATAAGTACATTTTTTATTCATTTTCTTTTACCCCCTTTCAAAGTTTATCTTGATGGGTTTAAAACGGGGTGGGGGTTTAAATAATTTTTGAAGGTCTTTATTTGGTTGTTTAACTTAGTTTTACCGACGGTGATTGGGTGTTTTGGGGTGTTTGTTTTTGTTTTTTTGGCTGTTTAGAGTTTTAAACAGCTGTTTAGGGGTGTTTTAAACAGGCATTTTGGTGGTGTTAGGGGTGTTTTAGGGTGTTTGTTTTTGTTTTTGAAAGTTAAACAGGGTGTTTTTTCGTGGTTTTTGGAATTGCGTTTTTACGGCTTCTAGGGGTAATATTTATATAGTAGAGCTGTTTTAAACAAGTATGTTTTTTGGCATGTTTGGAAAAAAGAGGATAAAACACCTTGAGGATGAAACTAAAAATAGTTTTAAGGCTGTAAAGGGTGACTTTGATAGGGTTGGAACATGGATTAATCACCTTGATGAGCAAGATAAACAGCTGTTTGATGTTCTTGGACAGGTAAAATTAGAGATAGCGTCGATAAGAGATGAGATTGAAGGACTTAGAGAGGCTGTTGAAATCATTGGAGATAGTGGAAAAAGCAAACAGCGTGGAAAGAAAACAACTGTTTTAGTCAAACAGCAGGCTGTTGAGGGTGTTCAAAAGGGTGTGCAAACACCTGTTCAAACAGCTAATTTTCATCAAATTTTGCAAGGGTTGAGTTCTAATGAAAGATTATTAGTATTTACGTTAATGAATAGTGATTTGAAGCTAAGTTATGAAGATTTAGCTAGACTTTTAGGAAAAGAGAGATCTACTGTTAGAGGCCAAATAAATAGGATAAAACAGAAAAGTGAGGCATTGATTCATGAAATAATAGAGCCAAATGGGAAAAAAAGAGTGTTTGTTGATGAAGAAATCAAGGAAAAACTGGCCAAATATGCAAAAGTGAGAGTTGGACAGCGTGGAAAAAAGAAGAAAAAGGGGAAAAACTGAGGAAAATGAGTGTTTTTAGATGTGATTTAAAGGAAATAGTGAAAGTAAGTGTTTTAAAAATTATAGTTAAAGGAAAAGTGAGAAGAGGTTGGTTAAGAGAACAATCTTTTTGAGGTGAAAACGTAGTGCCTAATTAGTAAATTTGAGCTTTAGAAGGCTTGAAATGGCTGATTTTGCATGAAAATCTATTTAGCTGTAGCTGGAAATATTTATTCGGTTAACAGATTAGTTAGAGATCTCTAAGCTTTAGTAATGATTCCAGAGGTGCTAATTCTTTAAGATTTTTAGATATACTTAGGATGATTTTCTTATTGTTCTCCTTTGCTTTTTCTATGGGAATTCCTTTTTTAATAAGCCTCTGTACATGATCTCTAACAGAGCTTTCTGTGATGTCCAAATGCTGAGCTAATAGTTGATAGTCGACGGCAAAACCTTTTTCTTCTAGTGTATATATTAATGAGAATATCGCTATTTCTTGGTTAGTCAATCTCTTAAATTTAATGCGAACTTCTTCTTTTATTTTATTTAATGATTCTAACACTTCTGATACTTGATTTAATGTGTTGTCTGTCTGTTTATCTGTCTGTCTGTCTGTCGAAACCCCCTTATTTCCATTGGAAATATATGGATTTGGGCTTTTTACGGCTTCTAGAGCTATATTATGTGTCGATGTGTCTGTCGATGTGTCGAGAGGAAATGAAGGGGTGTCTTGATTTTCTGTGGGGTGTGTCTTAGTTTCTAAGGTTCGTTTAACGTTGTTAATTTCTTGATTTTGTTTAGATATTTGTTGTGTTAATTCGTGTAATTGGGTTCCTAGATATCTCATTTCATAATAAAGATTATTGATGTCTTCCTTTACTTTCTCAAAAGCATCTTTGATTGGATCCATGGTTTTTCTTGTATGTTGGGGAATTTAAGGATTATTATCTTTGAATATGGTAAATGCTTGATTGCTGAGTCTCCATCTTTGTCGGCGTTTGTATTCTATTCCTGCAGGGTTTTTATTGACCTCTGTGATTAGTTTTTTTGATTTTAAGTCTTGTAATAGGGTTTTAATGAATTCTTCATCTCTAGCTGTGGCCTCGGCTATTTTGCTTGTGAAGGTGGATTGAGGAGATATTTCGAATAAATGGTGTAAGATTTGTTCTTGGATTCGGTCTTTCTTTTTTTGAGATATTGGAGGCATGATTACTTTGAGTTATTCGGTTTTATATAATTGTGGGAAGGTTTAAAAATGGGTTTCTTGAATAAATTGAATGGAAAGAACATATAAATTTAGTAGGATAAATGATGTCTTAAAAAGTGTTAGGAAAGAACTACGTGTAATAGAAGATGAAATCTGGGGGCGTGCTGAGAATAATAATAATGTTGAGGAAAGTGGTGTGTTTTTTGGAGATTATTGTGAATTGGCAGCAGAGGGCAAAACTAAAGCTGATGGAAAAAGGATTAAAATTCTACAAGGTCAAGAAGATAGATTAATAAAATTTAGGCAGTGTTATGTTTTTTCAAGAATTTTAGATGGAATAAACCCAAGGGCTTATTTTAGTGGTAACCAATAATTCTATAAATGTTGTTTTCTGGGAATGATAGCTGGGTGATTTCTATTTAAGATGAAAGATAAGAAAGTTGATAATTTGAAGTATGTGGATGCTTGTGCTCGGGAAGATGTAATTGGAATTTTAAATCCTCTTGTTAAAGAATGGTTTTTTGGAAGGTTTGAAGACTTTTCCTTGACACAGTTATATGGTGTAAAACGGATTTATGATAGGAGGAATATTCTTATTTCAGCCCCCACAGGGGGGACAAAGACGCTTACTGCTTTTCTTGGGATATTGAATTATCTTGTTAGTTTATCTTTGAAGGATGAACTTGAGGATAAGATTTATGCTGTTTATGCTTCTCCATTGAAGGCCTTGACTAATGATATTTTTGTTAATCTTGAACAGCCTTTGAAAGAGATTGAAGCGCTTGCTGAAGCTCGGGGATTAAAGATGCAGAAGATTCGTGTTGGTTTGCGGACAGGAGACACTACTCAGAGTGAGCGGGCTAAGATGGCTAGAAAAGTACCCCATATATTTGTAACAACTCCTGAAAGTTTGACCATTACATTAACTTCTCCTAAGTTTGTTGAGAATTTCTCTGCTGTTGAATTTATGATTGTTGATGAGATTCATGCTATGGCTAATAAAAGAGGTGTTTATTTGTCTCTGTCATTGGAAAGATTGAATGATTTTAGTTTGACAGAGCCTGTTCGAATTGGATTATCTGCCACTGTTGCACCCATTGATGAAATTGCTAAATTTTTAGTTGGGTTTGAGAATGGTTGTGTTAAAGAATGTTTGATTGCTAAGGTTCCTTTGGTTAAGAAAGTTGATATTGGATTGATTACCCCTACAGATGACATATTGGATGCTGAAAATCCCGAAAATCAAGAGAAACTTTATGGGATTTTAGATAAATTAATTGATGAACATAAAACAACTTTGATATTTACAAATACTCGGGCTGCTACTGAAAGGGTTGTTCATTATTTGGATTTGCATTTTCCTGATAAATATACTGATTTGATTGGTGCACACCATAGTAGTATGAGTAAGGATAGGAGGTTTGAGATTGAAGAGAAGCTTAGGAATGGGGAATTGAAAGTTGCTGTATCTAGTACTTCGTTAGAGTTGGGGATTGATATTGGAAGTATTGATCTTGTTATTTTGCTTCGGTCGCCAAAGGGTGTTGCTCGGGCTTTGCAGAGAATTGGAAGGGCAGGACATATGTTACATGCTAATCCTAAGGGAAGATTTGTTGTTATGGATAGGGATGAC
>PJEL010004308.1_pt1 | contig 11831 bp, 11 predicted proteins | sample 1853271 | NCBI WGS metagenome assembly PJEL01 (sample SAMN08108733, study PRJNA415343) | Invertebrate metagenome, whole genome shotgun sequencing project. | host: Globobulimina | place: Sweden: Gullmar Fjord | collected 2015-08 | reverse complement strand
GCGGGTTCGTTGTATTGTGTATCTTCTCTGAATAACAAATTAGCTTTTTGCAGCAATGTCTTAGCTGAGTAATCACCATACCTTTCAATCATCCATTGCATATATCCTTTTACCCTATCGTATGAAATATCTTTTGGCTCAGGATTTTTCTTTTTTTTATACATGGTAATGTTTATCTATCGTTCAGTATTCAATAATTCTTGGGGGTATTGTACATCGTGCATCACAGTTCCACTATGGTTGTTGTGTGCTTGATATTAAAAGTTAGAACGTGCCCAGTCACTTAATTCTGCAATAGGTTTAGTAAAACCTAGGCTATAAACAAAGCGACTTTCTGAATCTTCAAAAATACTGTTTCCTACAGCAAGCAAAACGAAATCTTCTGTTAACAAAGCACTAGCATCTTGTGCACATTCAGTTTCAATAATTTTAGTGACTTCTCGCAATACTTCTTTAGAACTTTTAGCTTCTACAGTGTTCATATTAATCCTTATATAAAACAGGTTAGTTAAATTATTTTGTTATTTCCTATTAATAATCAAGTCAGTTAATGATTAATAGCATCAATAGATAGAGTGATACTAACAATACTAATGAGATTAAACAGCGCCTACGATAAGCCATTCCCAATGGATTAAGTAAGCTAGGTATAAATAAAAAGTTTAGAGGATTAAACAGAGTTTTAAAATTAATAATTGCAATGTCAGGTTTACGCCCACGGTAGATCATTTTAGAGAAGAAGAACATAAATCTAAATAATAACACCGGAAAACTGGTAAATATAAACAGTGTTAATGCTAGTTCAAATGACATTGTAAGCTGATACATTGAGAAGGTAAAACTGTCATTCCAAACATCTTTTAGACTTGAAGAGAACCAGATAAGTATGAAGAAAGTCACTAATATAGAAAAAACGATAAACAGAAATGAATATCGCAATAAACGCGACCAATTAATAATAATCTGCTGCATATCTCCCCTTTATACTTTTAGTAAGTAGCTTAATTATTATAGGATAAATAAGGAGGTTCAGTGGTGTTGATATAAAAAACCTAATCGCTGATAAGTATTACAACATAAGACTAAGTTTTATAGCGATTTCGTTAGTTATCAATTTTTCAAGTGGTGCAGTGAAGCTGAACGGATAAATTTAGCCATCCACTTTTCTATTGTTGTGATCGGGAATATTAATAGAAAATAGCTAACCACACCGTTGGCTCATCAGTTGAAGTTGCTATCACCTTGTGCTTTTCATGAGCTGTAATATTGAGATAATCCCCTTGTTTGAGGCTGATTTTATTACCATTGGAAAATTCGATTACCCCAAAGCCTGATAAAACAATCACCCATTCATTTTCTTCTTGATCATACCAGCCGGTTTCAGGGGACGATTGCCCCTTTGATACTATTCGCTCAATCCTAAGCTTTTTTGTATTGATAATATCTTCAAATATTTCATTGGGTATATCTGATGGAATATTATTAAATATATTGCTCAAAACTAATCCTTTCTATTATTTAGATATTTACAGTTCATCGACTCAGTTTTAATGTGCTCATGAACCAACACATTATGCTGTGGCTGGTCTAGCTTGTCCTAGTGATCTACTTAAAAAAATCTCTACCGGGATAAAGGCAAAAGGAACTAAGGAGGCAATAAATAGCGGCAACCAAACTTTTAATGACCAGCCTTGTGTGTTTGATACCACCAATGACAAAAGTAAATAAAGCATAAATAGCACACCATGGCCCATACCCAGCTGAAATACATAATCACGACTAATAAAACCAAGCGAAACACTTAATATAGCCAAGAAAGATAGTCCTTCCAAAATACTGATGGCACGAAAATATTTGAGCATTAATACAACCTAGAAATTCAAAAAATACATTATCCTTTGATGACTGCATAGGGTCAAACTTATCAACAGAAAAAGTCGTATATATTCAAACAATTTTCCCCTACCTAATCTACTTAAATCAAATACATTCTTTCCTTGAAATAAAGTTCACTATCTCAAGATTAGATAATCAGTAAAATATTCTTACATTTAACATAGCGATACAAAAATTAAGTCAATAAATTGTAAACAGGCGGTTATTTGGGTGTAGCAGATTCTTTTGATATAATGTATACACGTTGTTGCAATTTTGTTACAGTTCAAAATAAGTACAGAGCTTCTACCTTGTTTACACTGTCAAACCAATGAGTGCTTTTACAATGTATTCGTCGTAGAAGTAGAAATTTCACTTCTGAACTTGTCGTACTTTTAAGCATTCATAACGGAATGGGATTGAAGACTATTGCCAATGGCCAACACGATTAACCAACTCTTTTAGTCATCTTCATTGTTGCAATAAACTCATAATAATAGTTGTGAAAAACTAAAAACAAACAAGAAAGTAATTAACAGCTTTAGAGCCCTTGGAAGCTCTAGTTACATTTTTGTTTAATAAAATAAACAACAGGACCTTCATTCAAATGAAAAAATTTACAAAGAACACAGTCGCATCAGCAGTAGCGTTGGCATTTATAGCCAGCATGTCTACAGCACATGCTGCACCACCCGCCCGACTAGTCGTCAAGAGCAATCCGGTTATGTCTGCCTTTTCAACTGAGTCTAGCGCTGATATGGTCATTGGCAAGATGAGCACTATGTCAGCCTTATCTAATACCTTAGTACAAGAAGTAAAAACAACGTGGGATGGACGCAGTGTAGTTGAGTTATCAGGGAACTTTACCCAAGCTCAATTGGCCCAAATCATTGCCAATATGGAATCTGATTTCTCTATTGATGAAGTTGAAATTGACCGAATAATGTACCCTACTGCTACACCTAATGATCCCCGATATTCAGAGCAATGGCATTATTTTTCTGCTACTGGTGGTATCAATGCAAATACAGCATGGAATACCACAACAGGCGCAGGTGTAACTGTTGCCGTACTTGATACAGGGGTTGTTTATCATAACGACTTAATAGGTAATCTTGTTGGTGGTTATGATTTTGTTTCAAATACAACTATGGCACGAGATGGCGATGGCCGTGATGCAGATCCTTCCGATCCTGGTGATAGCTACAATGGCGGCGGTAGTAGCTGGCATGGAACACACGTTGCCGGCACAATTGCTGCCGTTACCAATAACAATAACGGCGTTGCTGGTGTTGCTTACGATGCTAAAATCCTGCCAGTAAGAGTATTAGGTTCAGGAGGTGGATATTCCTCTGATATTACCGATGGTATTGTTTGGGCTGCGGGTGGCAATGTAGCAGGTACCCCTGTTAATAATCACCCAGCACAAGTGATTAATATGAGTTTAGGTGGCGCTGGTGCGTGTGGCTCACTCTATCAAAATGCAATTAACCAAGCAGTAAGTTTGGGTGCTGTTGTTGTTGTTGCTGCTGGTAATTCAGCTGTTGATGTATCTGGTGCAACTCCAGCTAACTGTAATAATGTTATTTCTGTTGCAGCGACAACCTCTTCAGGAAATAGAGCGTCATTTTCTAACTATGGCGCTTTAATTGATGTTGCAGCCCCCGGTGTGAATATTTTATCGACACACAATACAGGTTACGCTTCGCCTGGCGGTGATTCATATTCAACGATGTCGGGTACTAGTATGGCTGCACCACATATTGCTGGTGTTGCTGCCTTAGTTTATGCCTCAGGTATTGCAACAAGTCCAGCTGCGATTGAATCACGCATAGTAAATACGGCACGTGCATTTCCTGGTAGCTGTTATGGCTGTGGCTCTGGTATTGCTGATGCTAATGCTGCTGTTGGCGGTGGCGGTACGGGTGAAAATGAATCCCCAATTAGTCAAATTAACGGCCCTTATCAAGGAAGTATTAACTCAGCAGTTAGTTTTAGTAGTGCTGGAACTTTTGATCCTGATGGAACGATTAGTACTTACAGTTGGGACTTTGGTGATGGTAATACAAGTAATCAAGCAAACCCTTTACATACTTACTCAAGTGAAGATACCTTTAATGTATCGCTAACCGTGACTGATAATAAAGGTGCAACGGCAACAACAAATACTACCGCCTCTATTGGCAACAATACTTCTGTTCTTGATAAAGGTATTCCTGTTAATGGCTTATCTGCCAATACAGGCCAGTCGGTTGATTACACTTTTGAAGTACCAACAAATGCAAGTGACCTTGTTATTTCTGTAAATGCGGGCAGTGGTGATGCAGATTTATATGCTCGTTTTGGCTCTGCGCCAACCAGTGGTCAGTATGATTGTCGCCCATACCTACCGGGTAACAATGAAAGTTGTACGATAAGTAATCCACAAGCAGGTACTTGGTATATCAGTGCAAAGGCTTATGCTTCGTTTTCAGGGTTAACCTTACAAGCCGATTACCAAAGTCAAATACCTAATAAGCCGCCTATATCAAACCCAGGCGGTCCATATACAGGTGTTGAAGGCCAAGCTATTTCATTTATTGGCTCAGGTTCATATGATACTGATGGTGCAATTACCACGTATGAGTGGGATTTTGGTGACGGTCAAACAAGTAACCAAGCAGATACTAGCCATACCTACAATGCAGCGGGTAATTATACCATCTCATTAACTGTAACAGATAATAACGGTAGCATAGTAACAACAAGCACCTCAGCCGATATTCAAGCCATTGGTGATAAAGCTATATTAGTTAATGGTGTTTCAGTTGCCTCTTCAGGAACAGCTGGTAGTGAAGATAATTACACCCTTCAAGTCCCCTCCGGTTCCAGTGATTTAGTTATCAAAACCAATGGCGGCTCTGGCGATGGCGATCTTTATGTACGTTTTGCACAAGCGCCAACGGCAAGTGGTTATGATTGTCGCCCATACCTAAGCGGCAACACTGAAATGTGTACTATTGCAAACGTACAGGCGGGCACTTACCATGTCATGGTTAAAGGCTATAGTAATTATTCAACAACGTTAACAGCCAGTTATACTGATGGTGTGATTCCTGATCCAAATGATGCCCCAGTTGCAGATCCGGGTGGTCCATATGCTGGCACTGTTAATAATGAAATGACTTTTGTTGGTAGTAACTCTTTCGATAATGATGGTCAAATTACCACCTACAATTGGAACTTTGGTGACGGTACTAGCAGCAGTCAGGCAAACCCTCATCATGTTTACACAACGGCAGGAAACTTTACTGCAACACTTACAGTAACAGATAATGATGGCGCAGCAACTTCAGCATCAACATCCGTTACTGTCGATGATAACACTATGCCTATAGGTATACTGGATTCTTGTACTTCACAATCGCCACAAGATTATATTGCAACACCAAGTGGTTCACCAATTTGTGTCTCTGATGGTACTGGTGGAAATTTATATTTCTATTTCCAAAATGATAGTTCGAGTTCAGCAACGATTCGTACCGAACATGGTAGTGGTGATGCTAACATTTACTATCGTCAAGATAGCTGGCCTTCAACCACACAATTTATGTTGAAGTCAGATAATACTGGCAATAATGAAAGTATTACCCTGAATAATCTTGCTGCTGGCTGGCATTATATCATGGTAAGTGGTGATCATAGCGGCTTAACAATACAAGTTGATCATCAGTAAAAAGCAGACAAACTGGTTAATCACTTTTAACAGCTAAAGCAAAGACCAGTAGTTTATCTACTGGTCTTTTTGTTTGCAATTTTCAACAATGAATAAGTTATCCGCTAGTTTTATCGTTAACAACTAAGGCAACTGACAAATTTCTTGCTCTTTTTTAACATAATAGTCTCCAGACAAGCCAAGTAACTGAGGCACTGTTGCCGAAATGGCTATGGATGAAAATGTACCAACCAGCACACCACAAAAGAGCGAGATAGAAAAGCCTGCTAAGGATTCTCCAGCAAATATCCATATCGCTAAGATTGTTGCCAGTGTAGTACCTGACGTTATTAACGTTCTTATTATGGTTGCTCTAATAGCCATATTTATAATGTTATCTACGTCTTTTTCACTATTTCTTTTCATTATTTCACGCACCTTATCACCAACAATAATAGAGTCATTGAGTGAATAACCTATGATGGCGAGCAAACTCGCTAAAATAGTTAAATCAAAAGACAAGTCAAACCAAGCAAAGAGCCCAAGTACAATAACCACATCATGAAAAAGTGCAATTACTGAGCCTGCTGCTAACCGCCATTCAAATCTCAGTGATAAATAGAGCAGTATCACGATAACAGCCGTTAACAATGCCAAGCCGCCTTGGTTAATTAACTCCTCTCCCACTTGACTGCCAATATAGATGGCGTCTTGTGGCGTAATGGTTAGCCCACTTTGTTGTGAAAACTCCATTAACCAAGTTTTACCTGACAAGCTACTATCGTTATCTGCTTGTTGTACGCTCCAATAGGTACCATTTTCAGCAGATGATAGCTGGAAAGTATCAGGTAAATAGCGTGTCAATAAGCTTTGCATCTTGCTTTGAGTAACAGACTGCTGTGTGGTGAACTCTGTTAAGTAGCCGCCGGTAAAATCTAGCCCCAGATTGAGTCCATTACTAAAAAGTCCCAGTAAGGCAATCAAAATGAACGCGGTAGCACAGTAGAAACTAATGAATCGAAACTTAGTTAGATAGGCCGTTTGTTTAAAGGCTAAATTACTCATGATTTATCTCCTACTTTAACGTTTAGCAGTTGTGTCTTGTTTTCTCGAATGGCTAGATTGGTTAATGCTTTAGAGACAAATACACCGGTGAACATACTGGTCAATATGCCTAAACACAGAATGATGGCAAAACCTTTTACCGGACCATAGCCAATGGAATATAGAATAATACCCGTGATCATGGTGGTTATATTTGCATCGAGAATGGTTGAAAATGCACTTTTATAACCTGCTTCAATAGCAGAGAGAACTTGGCGCCCCCGCTTTAACTCTTCTTTTATTCTTTCAAAAATAAGCACATTGGTATCGACAGCCATACCTACTGTTAGTACTAACCCGGCAATGCCTGGTAGTGTGAGTACAGCGCCAGGAAGTAAAGACATTAAACCAAGTAAACTCACCAAATTTAATGCCAGAGCAATATTGGCGATAATACCTAGTGTGTGATACCAAAAGGCCATAAATACTAAAGTAATGGTGATACCAATGGTTAATGCTTTGATGCCGTTATCTATATTATCAACACCAAGGGTTGCTTCAATACTGCGCTGTTTTACAATGGTTACTGGGGCTGTTAATGAGCCTGCTCTTAGTAATAATGCTAGCTCTTGCGCATCCTGTGAACTCGACATATTGGTAATGCTAAATTGTGCGCCTAAGTGTTGCTGAATAGTAGCAACATTAATCACTTTGCTTTTTTTGATCATTTCATCGTTAACATTTCGATAAAACTCAGAAAACACAGTCACCATTGGTTTGCCAATGTTATTTTTGGAGAATGAAGACATTTTCTTACCTCCTACTCCATCCAACGTTAGGTTTACCAAGGGAGATCCCATTTCATCTTGACCTGCACGGGCATTCTTAATATTACTGCCAGAGAGAACAGCCTTTCCGTTCATTCTTAATTTTCGGCCGTTATCGTCTCGCATGTGTATGACTCCAGCACCTGTTGAGTTTTCAGCTAATTGGTAAAAATCGAGTGAAGCGGTAGCACCAATTATCCTTTTAGCTTCTTCTGGATCATGAACACCGGGTAACTCAATACGAATATTGTTTTTCCCCTGTTTTTGGGTAACCGCTTCGGTAATACCTAGCTCTTCGATTCGGCCTCGCATAGTTTTAAGTGTTTGTTTCATGGTTTCTTGACGAAACTTAGCTTGTTCTTGCGGCGAATAAGATAAGACAACTTGATTATTGCCTTGCTTATTCTCAGTGAGTTCGGGGTAGCTTTTTTTGATTTTAGCTAAAAGTTTTCCATTATCAGCTTGCCCTGATGAGGAGAAATTAATCACAACAGAATGGTTATCCGACTGTGAAACTTGACTTAATCGAATGCGACTTTCTATCGCCAATGTTCTTATTTCCAAGGCGATATTTTTAAACCTATCTGATAATGCGTGCTCTGTATCAACATTAAGCACAAATAACACACCACCACTAAGGTCTAAGCCTAACTTTATTGGCTCACCTCCCAATGACTTAAGCCAAGTAGGGGAATTGTCCTCTACCGTACTTCCAATAGAATAGTCAGCACCATACGCCTGCCTTAACAGCTGTTCAGTTGCGTGTTGGTCGGTTTTATTGGTCAGGGTAATTGCTGTACTTATGTCAGATGTTTTAATTTCATCTACGGTAAGATTGTGTTGCATCAACAAAGCATTAATACCTTGAGCAGAAACTTCATCTACTTGGGTGGGATTGTTATTGTTAACAAGGTGAAGTTTCACTTTGTCTGAATATAAGTTAGGCAATGCGCTAACAAACATGAATACTAATATAAAAATAATGACAAGATTTTGCCATTTAGCATGTTTTACATGCTGAGTTTTGTGTGAATTCATCATGAAATCTCTAAAAAACAACTTACTTGAACTCGCTACAGCTTAAAGAGAAAGTAGCAAATACGATAAGTAACCGATGGGTTAATATCAGTTTTGGAAAATGGAAATAGGTGATTTTTACCGACCAGAAAGTACAGGTTTATACTATATTTTGACGGTTTATATAGCCATCACATTTGAAGATGCATCTTCAAATGTGATGGGTGTAGATGAATTAACCGTGGTAAGTAGTGCGCGATGTATACAAGGAGTTACCATCTTTCCAACCGGAAAGGCGTGATGAGTTAGTTTTATGACTTAAACGTTCAAACCAAGTAGGCATTACTGGAGGGTTTGCTAAGTGCTTAAACAGGCCCGCGTTTAGTTTACTTTTGAAAAACTCTATAACTAAGAAATAGTTAGGCGATATCTGTATCTCTGCAGAAAAGACTGATGGGCTAACTTGATGTAAACGGGGTAAATTAAATAAATTTTCTGTTTCATCGTTATTAATATTTTCGGCTGTATGCTGCTCCGCTTGGGATACGGAGACGGCTTTGGTTTTTTCATAAGTAAGTGTTTCATGGATCGGCAATGCACTAGCCGTTTGAGCCAGTACTAATAAAAATAACATCACTGTTAATTTACGCCACATGTTAAATACCAATTGAAAAAACACTGTTTAAGAACTTAATGATATAGGGTTCTTTACTGATATTTCAATAGCCTTGCATAATATTTGTGAAAAGCTGTGACTTACTACTTATCCTAACCAAGCAAGTGCATCGTCACGTTCAGTAAATACCTCGATATTTAAGTCTTTAGAACTAGGGATTGTAGCAGAAAAATCAGCACTCATTTTTGCGAGTTTGTTTGGGGCAAACACCGCTATTTTATTGATCGCGCTTAAAGTACCAAATTTAATTAAGGCATCAAGTTGTGTTGAATAGGCGTGGGATTTATTAACAAGTAATGAGAAGGAATTATCTAATAGTGATAATAACGATGTGTGAATTTCATCAACCATGTTGATATTGATATCAACGCCATCATCAACAATGATCTCGGCAAGATCACTGCGTAACAGATATATTCTTGCGAATGATATTTGGTGCATTTCCATATGAAAACTCTGTCCTGATAATCTTAACTAACTGATGCTCAATAAGAACATAATATTAATGTGTTTATATTATGTTCTATATTATAACTTTTATACTTTTTTAGAAAGTAAATCACGACTAAACAACAGAGAATAAGGACAAATCAACATTAGGATCAATATATTACCAATGGATAGGATCAACTTTATAGTAATCAGTTAATTGACGGTAAAGTGCTGGGTGTTGCTGGTTAAATTGCGTAGATTTTTCAAAAAACACTTCGCTTACCACGGCAAAAAACTCAGCAGGCTCAGTGGCACCATAATAGTCAAATATTGATGGTGTGCCTGTGGCCGCGTCTTTTCTCAGTATTTCAAACTGTTTAGAAAACACCTCAGACCAGCATTGATAATTTTGCCCTTTACCTAAAATAGGAGCGCCATTGGCGGTACCATTTTCTTGGTCTAGTTGATGTGCAAACTCATGTATTACTACGTTGTGGCCATCATTAGGCAATTCTGCGCCATGTAAACTATCTTGCCATGACAAAACAATTTTACCAAAATCCCATGATTCTCCAGATAAGGCAACCTTTCGTGTGTATTGAATACCATCCGCGCTACGTTGGTTTTGCTCTTTTAAGAACGCACTTGGGTAAAGCAATATTGTCTTTAATTTAGGGTAATAATCTGTCTTCCGATTCAATAATAACAAACAGGCTTGAGCCGCAATGGTGATTTTTATTTCATCGGTGATTTCAATACCATTACAACCAATAAAGTCTTTTTCTGAGATAAAAACCTGTATATGCTGTTTTAACTGTAGCTGTAAATCAGTGGGCATTTGTCTAAAGTAAGGCATCCGTTGCTGGATAATTTTACGCCATTCTTTTTTAAATGGTAAGGTTCTTACTTTATCACGTTGGTACTCACGCCAATATGGTTTTGCCATTAAGTAACCTATAATCGCTAGGCCAATAAATAGTGGCAGAAGAATAATCAAATGAAGTCCTTAACGTTAATTTTAATGTTATGTGCTTTATTACTACCTTGGTCTGATCACACTTGATTTCAAGTTTTTTGCTTTAATTTTAATAATTTCAATATCAAAATCAACTTTAATGCACACTCAATTAATCCATTAACCTCATATACTTTCCTATAAAAAAGCCCCGCTATGCGAGGCTTTGATAAAGGTATAAGCTACAGCTAAATTTTTTACTTACCACTAATAAACTTCAGCGACAGTCTCTTCAACTAAGTTAACAAGCTCATCATAACCGAACACTACCAATGGTTTACCGTTAACAAAAAACTGAGGAGTGGCACGAACTTTTAACATTTGTCCGTCAATGATATCTTGTTCGATTATTTTGGCTACTTTACTACTTTGCCAATCTCTATCAAGCTGCTCGAGATCTAAAGCAAGTGTTTTTATCCCAGCTAAAGCACTTGTTGGGTTTGATACGTGATGCTCTACCCAACGTTGTTGGTTGGCGAATAAAATCTCAACAGCTGGCCAAAATTGTCCTTGTAGATGTGCCGCCTCTAACATTTTAACTACATCTTCTGAACCTTGATGTAATGGTGCATAACGCATAACAACGTTAACTTTACCCTGATACTTTTTAACTAGGTTATTAAGCAAAGGATAGAATTGGCTACAAGTACCACAGGCAGGATCAAAAAATTCTACGATTGTAACCTTGGCTTGTTTTCCACCTTTTACAGGGGCATTGATACGCTCCAACGCGGGTAATAATTCACTAGAAACTGTTGAGGGTTGTTGGCTTTTAAACACTGCAACTGCAGCAATAAAAATGACGACTAAGAATGCAATGGCACTGATAAATATATTTTTTTGGTTCATAAATGTTCCGTTGTTAAGTTCGAGTAAATGATTTTTTAGAAAAAATAAGTAAAGCCCAGATGAAGCTAAATGTTAACAAAGACATCACAGGAATGTTTAAAAAGCCTAATAAGCTGAAATGTACTTCAGAGCAAGGCACGCCTTTAACACAAGGTTGTGCCCCTTCTGGGATCACACCTGCAACAACAAATACGTGGAATAAAGCAACAATCCAGCCAAAGATAACTAATGGTATGGCGTAACGAATAGCTTTAACGTCATAAGGGAATAGCGCTAAAGGTAGCATTATAACTAATGGATACAGTGCAATGCGTTGATACCAACATAAGACACAAACAGGTAGTTGAACTATCTCACTAAAAAATAGGCTGATTAAGGTACAACTAGTGGATAATAACCAAG
>PJEL010004307.1_pt1 | contig 11832 bp, 11 predicted proteins | sample 1853271 | NCBI WGS metagenome assembly PJEL01 (sample SAMN08108733, study PRJNA415343) | Invertebrate metagenome, whole genome shotgun sequencing project. | host: Globobulimina | place: Sweden: Gullmar Fjord | collected 2015-08 | reverse complement strand
CATGGCAGGGCAACAGGACATGGGGCAGGAAAGTGCAGTTGTCACCGGGGCTTGATGAGTCGCTTGCCGGCTTGGATACTAAGAAGCCATTGTCCGAGTGGCAGAGCTTGGGAGTGCGCCGGATCAACGGCGATGACCTGCCAGAAGTCGTGATTGACGCTTCACTCATAATGCCCTCTGGCAGCAAAGGCCCTGCCTTCCTCGTGTACGAGAACTACCGTGCAGTTTATAGATGGAACCGTTCTCATTTGTATTCTCTTGCAGTATGCCGTCTTTCTGACATTCTGGCGAAATAAAAACTCTCTCCCTTCTGTATAACTCAGTTGTGACGATGTTATACTACTTCCCTTATGGCTGAATATCGTGTTAAGACAGAGCGAAATCTCATTGATTATCTGATTGATATCGGGTATAAGCGGACCAAGGTCAAGCAGTTGATGAAACACCGGGCCGTTGAGGTGAATGGGAAGCCGGCAAAGGGTTTCGATCATCTTTTGTGCAAGGGAGATACGGTTTCAGTCAGTAAAGATAAGAAGGAATCAAGAGTGGCCCCGCCTCTGGGGATCAAAATTGTTTTTGAGGATGAGCATCTTATTGTTATGGAAAAGCCGGCAGGGCTGTTGACTATCGCCACTGAGACAGAAAAGACTAAGACCGCCTATTTCCAGTTGAATGAATTTCTCAAACTGCGGAATCCTCGGTCACGGGAGAGGATATTTATCGTACACCGGCTGGATCGGGACACGTCAGGCCTGATAGTATTTGCAAAGAATGAGAAGGTGAAAAAGACACTTCAGGAAGGCTGGAAAGAAGTTGAGAAACGGTATTATGCTCTAGTTGAGGGTACGCCCGAAAAGAAAGAGGACGAGATCATGAGCCGGTTGAGTGAGACGAAGTCTCTTAAGGTCTTCATCGACCACCATTCGGAAAGAGCAAAACTCTCAAAAACAAAATACCGTGTTATTAAGGCAGGGCATGAGTATTCCCTTCTCGATATATTCCTTGAAACCGGAAGGAAGAACCAGATACGCGTTCATCTATCGGATATCGGCCATCCTGTTGCGGGAGATAAAAAATACGGAGCAAAAACGGATCCGCTCGGTCGACTCGGGTTGCATTCATATATCCTTATGTTTAAACATCCGGTTACCAGGGCCCCTTTGAGTTTTGAGAGCAAATTACCTAACGGCTTTGACAGGCTTAATTCATAAGCGAATCAATAGCAGACTTGACCCTCGTGACTTCTATCCTGCATTATCAAGAGTGAAATATGAAACGGACTGTTGGCCGGATAGATTTGTTATAGAGAGTTGAATTTCAGGAGGGTTTACAAAATTATGCAGATAAAACTAATTGCCGGTATATTGTTGGGCCTGATATTAGTATACGGCTGTGCTTCAATTGAGGAGGCGAATAAGCATTATACTTTAGGGATGGACAGATATAAGGCCGATGACTACGATGCGGCCATTGAGAATTTTAACGCGGCAATAGACTTACGTCGAGATCAGGCAACTTTCTATGAAATGCGCGGGTCATCCAAGGAGAAAAAGGGTGCCCTTATCGGGGCGATCGCAGACTATGAGAACGCTATCCAGCTTGAGCCGGAGAATCCTAAATACTATGAACTTGCGGTAAGGACAAAGATTAATAGTAAAAATTTTGAAGGTGCTATTAATGATCTGAATAAACTCGTCCTTATCGAGCCTAAGTACATAAACTATATTTTCCTGGGACGGCTGATGCATGAGAAGAAAGACCTGGATGGGACGATAGCCGCCTATGACAGAGCGATCCAACTTGAGCCGGACAGCCCTCTTGCCTATTTTTTGCGGGGGATTGCGAAAAGGGGAAAGGGAGACGATGAGAGTGCTGCTGTTGACTATGATATGGCTCTTCAACTGGATCCCGGAAAAGGACTCTCTGATTATTATGAGGGGCTTGCAAGGTGGAAATATAAGATCGGCAGCATGAAAGACGTAATCACATACTCGACCGAGGCTATCCACTTAAATCCTAAGGGGTTTAATGCATTTATGCTCCGTGCTATTGCAAAAAAGGCAATTGGTGATGCGGAAGGCTTCAGGGAAGATGAAAAGACGTATAATGAGTTGAAGCAGGAGTCCCTGTTTGAGCAGACATATCATTAGAGATTTTGCTAGAAATAGCTGGGATTAGTGAGTATAATTAAAAGCAAACTTGAGAACACTTTTTTCTATTAGTAACGATCATTATGACACAGACCAAATTATGCCCAGATTGTGCAGCTGAGTATTTCGCTCATATTGAGAACTGCGCGGACTGCGGTGCAGTCCTCCTGCTGCCCGAAGAGAACAAGAAAGTGCAGGAAGAGAGAAAGAGCTGCAGGGACAAAAGCCTAGAGAATCCTGTCGCAATTAGAGAGGGTGATCTGAAGTGGATGGATGAACTATATCATGTTCTGATTAATGCCGGGGTCCCCTGTCTTGTGAGTAAAGATGACGGGTGTAGTAAAAGCTGCTGTGGCAGCACGTTAAAGCTTCTGGCATCAGCGAAAAATGCTGAAAGGGCAAACGAGGTTATTGAGCAATACTACGCAGAGGTGCATCCCGAAATCCAGGCGTCACAGGAATTAGTCGGACAGGGTAAATGCCCGGCATGCGGCTCTCCGGTTGCCCCTGATGCGGTTGAGTGCATGGACTGCGGTCTGACCCTCCTGATTATCGAATAATAATTGCCTCATATCCATTTAAGGAGATTTCATGCTGAAAACAAATGAGAAGAGAGTAGTCGAATTTATACTGCAGTGCAAGCCCGGTCCCCCGAAGACCGCAGGTAGCTGGGGTGTTGATCATGATGGGAATCCTTTTATACTCCCCGCGATTGGCGGCATAACGCTGAACGTTCAGGCTGGAGATCCTGCTTTTGGCTGGGCTGGCGATCATATCGAGCCTGGTGTCAGCTGTATTGCAAATACTATGAAACCGTTTGAGCATCCCAATGTGTCATTGCAGATTTATTCGTGTGTCGGGAATAAGGCAAAGGTCACTTCCGGGGAAGCGAAGGGTGCGACCGGTTATGTAATAGGTCACCACGGAGGATCGGAACATGTGATTGTCGAGTTCCCGCGAAAGGTGAAAGAAAAGCTCGGCTACAACGACACGATTACGATCATTGGTAAAGGGCAGGGGCTGAGTCTCATCGACTACCCTGATATCATGCTCTATAATCTTGCCCCCGAATTATTAAAAAAACTGAAAATAAGAGAGTCGGGGAGTACTCACCTCGAAGTTCCTGTAACGACTGTTGTGCCGGCAGCCTGTATGGGCTCGGGTGTGGGGTCAGCGCATGTTGCCAAGGGCGATTACGACATCATGACGAGTGACCCGGAGACGGTCGAAGAATATAAGTTGGACAAAATCAGATTCGGAGATTTTGTTGCTCTCATAGACCATGACAACAGGTATGGTCGGGCCTACCGCAAGGGAGCTGTATCAATCGGCATCGTCGTGCACAGTGACTGTCTCCGCGCAGGCCATGGCCCGGGGGTCGCAACGATAATGACCTGTAAGACTTCGCTGATAAAGCCGGTCATTGATCCTCGCGCTAATATTGCCGATATTTTGAAGATTGGGACTGCAGCAAAGTCAAAATAAGTTGGATAGAGATCAGAATAATTTACAGATTTCTCTTTCAATCTAAATGACATTTTGCATGATGGAATGAAGCTACGAATTGTTTTTTTCTTGAGGCTGAACAATGAGTGTTAAGCCTTTTGTTCCTGAGACGAGTACGGTGTCTCCCTTTTCTACCGGCGGTTTTCCTTCTATGATTTGCGCCCGCCATAGTTCCCCCTTTACCATGATGTAGCCGGTAGGAGACAGTCGCTCTATTGCTTTGCCTTTTGATCCTACCAGCACGTCCGGGCTGAACTTGTCATATGCCCGCCAGACAAAAGGGAACATGATCACATCTTTGGCGATCCAGGCCGCTATTGCAGTCCATACCAGCCACAGCGGCGTATTCAGCCAGGTGCGGAGCAATACCATGACTAGAATAAGTATCGCAAGACCAGGCAGCTGGAATAATGAGTATCGTAGAACAACACGATATGAATATCTCTGCTTGATCATTACAAATAATTTCTAGCAGTTTAAATAAACGATTTACTGTTAGAAGAGCCCCTCGATTGATAGATAACGTTCACCTGTATCGTAGCAGAATGTGAGTATCCGGCTTCCTTCAGGGACTTCTTTTATTTTCTGTGATACTGCAGCCAGTGATGCACCTGAAGATATTCCGATGAGTATTCCTTCCTCCTTTGCACATCTTTGAGCATAGGTAAAAGCATCTTCTTTACTGACCTGTATTATCCCATCCAGTATTTCCGTGTCAAGGATGCCGGGTACGAAACCTGCGCCGATCCCCTGGATAGGATGAGGTCCTGGGTTGCCGCCGGAGAGGACCGGAGAAAGATCCGGCTCTACGGCAAATACCTTGAGGTCTGGGAATTCCTTCTTAAGTACCTGGGCGCAGCCTGTGATGTGTCCACCTGTTCCGACGCCGGTAATCAAGTAGTCTATTCCTTCGGGGAAGTCTTTGATTATCTCCTGCGCCGTATATTTTCTGTGTACTTCAGTGTTGGCTTGGTTCTCAAACTGCTGGGGCATCCATGAGTTTGGTGTTTCCTTTACCATTTCCGTTGCCTTCTCAATAGCGCCTTTCATCCCCTTTTCCTTTGGTGTGAGCACGAATTCCGCTCCGTGGCTCGACATGAGCTTGCGGCGCTCAACTGACATTGATTCGGGCATGACGAGTATGAGTTTGTACCCCTTGACTGCTGCAACTATGGCAAGTCCGATTCCCGTATTGCCGGAGGTTGGTTCAATGATAACAGTCTTTTTCTTGAGAAGGCCTTTTTTCTCAGCGTCTTCGATCATTGACAGGGCGATCCTGTCCTTGATGCTTCCGCCAGGGTTGGAGCGCTCCAGCTTCATCCATACTTCAGCCTTATCACCGTATAACTTATTTACTCTTACGTGATTTGTATTGCCGATTGTTTCAAGAATGCTATTCGCCTTCATTTCCACCTCCCATAGTTAACGTCAAGATTATTTATGATAATTCAAGGGGCCCCTGCATGCAGAGTATTGTACAGAAAAAACTATGCAGATACAATGAAGATATGAGGAAGGGAATTTCGGAATCCCGGCAGTAGTAAAGACGTGGCGCGTATAACCGCTTTTAGTATTAATCGATCAGCTTTCAGCTAAAAGACATACATGTTTTGTCGTGCGAAATAGTTTGTAGCCTTATGAGAGTTTGATCACCGGCATAACTTGCTGCCGATTTCATCTCCTTTTTTTGCAGTGGCTAGTAGTACCATTAACATTATGCCAGCGAACGATCCAATGAATAATCCAGCTATGAACATTATCATACTATTCCTCCTTGTTAGCTTTAACATTGTTAGTAGCACTGATGCTATAGTGAACCGCAATAACAACTACAAATAAGTCAGGATAAAAGTTGATATGTATTAGTAAATATCATTAATGGCGTATTGTCTATTAAGAAAAATTAATAAATATATTTATTGATTCACATGGGACATTTAGATGGGTTGTACAGACTCTTTTAGGGTGACGGGTACTCAAGGGGTTCCGGGCCTATGTAGAGGGACTTAGGTCTGTAGAGGCGGTTGTCTTTGCGTTGTTCGAGGATGTGTGCGAGCCATCCGGCGGTACGGGATGCTGCGAATATAGGGGTGAACAGGATCGAAGGGATGCCGAGAAGGCGGTAGACCGCGCCTGAGTAGAAATCAACATTCGGATATAGAGGTTTCCCCTTCTCATCCATCCGATCACGAAAGACTTTTTCAATATCTTTGAGGATCTCATATGCACGGAAGTCGTTTTTCTTTTCTGACAGCTCAAGAAGGTAGTTTTCTATTATCGTTGCTCTCGGATCTTTTGCTTTATATACCCGATGTCCCATTCCCGGGATTTTTTGTTTCCTATCCAGCGCATTATTGATCCAGTTCTTCACATTTTCTTTCTTGCCGATTGCGTCGACCATCTCCATGACCCGCTCATTTGCTCCGCCGTGCAGGGAGCCGAAGAGGGCGCCCATAGCAGCAGAGATACTGCAGTAGCAGGTCGAAAGAGTTGAGGCGACCACCCTTGCGGTGAATGTTGACACGTTGAATCCATGCTCTGCATGAAGCACCAGGCATTTGTCCATGATCTCACCTTCGTACTGTTCAGGATCACTGCCCCTCAGCATATATAGAAAATTAGTCCCGTGGGAGAGGTCTGTTCTCGGAGCTATATAGTCTTCCCCCTGCCGACTACGGTAAAGGGCGGCTATCACGCTGCATATCTGGGCGACCTGGTGGAGCGTCTGTTTGCAGTCGCAGTTTGAGGAGTGCTGGATTCTGTGTTTGACGTACCCGCTCAAGTAGGCGATGCTTGACTGTAAGAGTTCCATGGGATGGGCAGTTTTGGGAAAGTCCTGAATCATTTGGAGAATTGGCGGCGCAAGATCACGGCCTGATCTCATATTTGAGGAGAATCTTGCGAGTTCATCGGAAGAGGGTAGTTTTTCCTCGATTAAAAGATATGTTACTTCTTCAAAATTCGAATGTTCTGCTAGATCCTCTACCGAGTAGCCACGGTAATAAAGTTTCGCGTTCTCTCCATCAATTTTACATATCCGGCTTTCTGCCGCAATAACGCCTTCAAGACCTTTTGCATAGCTCGCGTTATCCATAGTTTTCTCCTCTTTAAATAATTAACGGATATTAATATTGTATCATCAAAATAATAATGATTAAAATCTTGAATTATTTAAGCAGGCGACAGTTGCCCGGGTAATGAAGTATTATAATGAGGAAGTAAAAATATAGTATGCAGAGGGATAACATTGACACCATTTCTTATTGAAATAAGCAGCACAGAAGACTCTTATATAAACGATGACGATTCGTACATGACATTGAGGATGTCGGATTATATCGATATCATGAAATTAATTAAGGACCTTTATCTAATGGAGGAGTTTCAAAAAAATGTCACGTTTGAATGCGGACTGTGCAGGTCATTTACAGTCACGACCAGGGTCTTGTTTGAAATAATAGAGAAGGCAATTCTCTTTATGGACAGCGGTGAATTTGAGAACAGTACTGAATCCTGGGGGCGGGTATATGACAGTCTATGGGACATGCGGGAGCAGCTGACGGTGTCGGCTTATTTAACGGATAAAGAGTGGAATGACTACTATGCGACCGGCCTGAAAAACATGGACTTTATAATTAGCAATACTGGAGAACTTATGACAGACAGTGCCGGTAATCCTGTCCAGTATATTTCTGAAGACACGATAATCTCTTTTAATAGAGAATGTGAATGCAGCTCAATTACGGACCGGAGTTCTGATAATTAGTGCTGTAATGTGTGGACAGAAAAGCATTCTAAATAATCAACTCACCGAATTCACTACCAACGATTTCCTGTAGTTTTGATATTGCTTTAAATGCTTCTTTAAGTGTTTCCTGGCCTCTGTGAGATAGTTTGCCGGGGGCAAGGTAATAGTCGCTCGAAAAATGATCAAGATAGTTGTCTACCTGGGCCTGCAGCGTGTAGTAGAGAATCACTCTGTAAGCATTTTCAAAATACTCGGAGTCGTCTCTCTGTATTATTCCTATTTCTACAAGATTCTGAATCCTGCATAGTGTTGATGTCTCAGTTAACTTGTTCTTAAGCGCCAGAACACGGGCCGACTCAATGAGAAAGATCAGGCCACTCTTTTTCATGTCTATTTCACCCTTGTGGTCTTTGCTCTTTTCTGTAATAAATGTATTGAATAGACCGAGCGGCACTTTATGCATAGCTTCTTCCTCATCGTGCATTTGTCTCAGTACATTGTGGTTTCTGGACAATTCACTATGGGCATGAGTGATGAACTTATTGAAAAGTGTCGTGTTTCCGTAAAGACGGAGTGAATCAAATATAAGAGTCAGGTATCTGACCGTATAAGGACCCTGCTTGATGAAAATGCCTGACACAAAACGACGCCAGTCCGATAGCCTCATTCTCCAGTCAGGGTTCTGCCCCATGATATTGCCGGAGCAATATTCAAATCCCGCACCATGGAGTGAGTCCGAGAATTTTTGAGCGATCTCCTCAAAATATTTATCATAAGCTGCATATTCAGCGTCATCACAGTCATCAATAATAATACAGAAGTCCTGATCAGGGAAGAGTAGATTCTCCCGTCTGCCATGGCTTCCAGTTACAAAGAAGCAGAAGTCAATGGGCGGAGGGCTGCCGTGCGCTTCTATTGTTTTCTTCAGTAAGCGTTTATGAATGCCGGCATTTACCAGGGAGATCATTGTTACAATATCAACTGGGTCGGTATTGGCCGATAACTTTTCCTTAGCGAGATAGATGAGCTCGTCCTTAATTGCTTTATAATCTGCGACAGTATTGGCCTCTTCCAGTTGACCGATAATAACGAAAGGCTCGGCATAGCGGATTTTCATGATCTGCCGCATTGTAACAATTCCAACCACTTTGCCGGTGTGCACAATAGGTAGATGTTTTACAGCGTGTCTGGAAAGAATAGATAGGGCGTCGAATAAAGTCCCGTCATGGGGAAGGCAGACAGGGTTTGCAGTCATGATTTCGGATATTTTTCTACCGAATTTACTATGCTCACTATCAGCCACTACCTTCCTGACCATGTCTCTTTCAGTTACAATCCCGATCGGCCTGCTTTTATCATCGGTAATGATTACTGATGACACCCGCCTCTTTGCCATCTCCTCTGCAACGGAATGGATTATGTCATCAGGTCTGCAGCGGTACACATCCTTATCCATAAGACTGAGCAGGGTCTCATGATAACGGAATGAATCAAGTCTGAATACTGCTTCACTGTTTTGAAGAGGATTGCTATCTCCATAATTCGTACTGTCAGTATTTGCCATGTTTTTCTGCTCCCCGTATATGATATCGAACTATTCTACTGTGAACAAGGAAAATTTTAAATATTTTTAGAATATATGAACGGTTCAATACTATAAATACTTTACTCAGGCTTGAGTTGATCGGGTCGAGAGTTATAGCTTATTATTCCAATCTCTAAAGTAATGAGTCGATTAAGCCGTTTTTGATAACAGGCGTTTCTTATTAGAATTTCCTTGATTAATGAATTAGATTTTGCTACTTTATGAAATACTGAAGCGTGGAGTGTAACTAATAGTAGCATTTGCTTTGCTTTTGTTCGAGTAATTGTTTTGTTGTAGCACACATAACTTAAAGAATAATAAAAAGAAATATTAGTTATCTCTGGAGGGGATAGTAGGCACTAATATTGCTTATATATTTAGATCAGTATTCTATTAAATAATCACTAACTCACGTAATCATTATAAATTAAGGAGGACTGAGGTATGTCAGAAGAACAATCCATTAAGGTGTTATCTACGGAAGAGAGGACGTTTCCGCCATCAAAAGAGATGAGCGAGAAGGCCCATATAAGTAGTATTGAGCAGTATGAGGAAATGTACAAACGGTCAGTAGATGATCCCGAGGGTTTCTGGGGAGAGGTCGCTGAAAAGAATATCTCCTGGTTCAAAAAATGGGACAAGGTTCTTGAGTATGATTTTAACAAGCCTGAGATCAAATGGTTTGTCGGCGGCAAGCTTAACGCATCATACAACTGCTTGGACCGCCATCTTGAAGCAGGAAGGAAAGATAAGACAGCGATCCTCTGGGAGGCTGATGACGGTTCAAACAGGACCTATACGTATGAGCAGCTTCATCTTCAGGTGAACAGGTTCGCAAATGTTCTTAAGAAAAATGGAGTGAGCAAGGGAGACAGAGTCGGAATATATATGCCGATGATACCGGAGCTTGCCATTGCCATGCTCGCATGCGCAAGGGTGGGGGCTATTCACAGTATTACATTCGGTGGGTTCAGTGCACAGGCATTAAGAGACAGGATCAATGATTGCCAGGCTAAGGTAGTCATTACCTCTGACAAAAGTGTCAGGGGCGGTAAAAGTGTTCCCCTTAAGGCCAATGCAGATGAGGCGCTTGAAAGTTGCCCTACTGTTGAGAAAATGATCGTTGTCAAACATGTTGGCGATATAGATATGAAGGACGGCAGGGACATTTGGTGGCATGAGGAGATGGCTGCAGCAGACATTGAAGACTTCTGCAAGCCTGAGGAGATGGATGCGGAAGACCCCCTCTTCATACTTTACACATCAGGTTCAACAGGCAAACCCAAGGGAGTGCTCCACACTACCGGCGGTTATATGGTCTATACGAACCTAACTTTCAAATATATATTTGATTACCATGAAGATGATGTCTGGTTCTGTACTGCTGACATAGGCTGGGTAACAGGACATAGCTATATAGTCTACGGCCCTCTTGCTGAAGGAGCAACAAGCATCATGTTTGAGGGTGTGCCTACATATCCTGATCCAGGAAGGTTCTGGGACATGGTCGACAAGCACAAGGTAACCCAGATTTATACTGCGCCGACTGTTATAAGGGCGCTGATGAGGTCAGGCGAAGAATGGCCGAATAAATATGATCTCTCTACATTGAGGGTGCTCGGCTCTGTAGGTGAGCCTATCAATCCAGAGGCATGGATGTGGTACCACAAAAATGTGGGCAGAGAAAAACTCCCCATTGTTGATACATGGTGGCAGACCGAGACAGGCGGTATTCTCATAACGCCGCTTCCCGGTGCGATGACGCTTAAGCCCGGATCCGCGAACAGACCGTTTTTTGGTGTAAGTCCAAAGATTGTAAAACAGGATGGTACCCCTGCAGGTGTGAACGAGGGCGGATATCTCCTTATTGATAAACCGTGGCCCGGAATGATCAGAGGGACATATGGTGACCCTGAGCAGAAGCGTGTAAAAGAAGTCTATTTCGCACAATTTCCCGGGACATATATGTCAGGCGACGGCGCCAGGATAGATGGCGACGGCGACTACTGGCTGATGGGAAGGATTGATGATGTTATCAATATATCCGGACACAGGCTCGGAACTGCAGAAGTTGAATCAGCACTGGTTAGCCATGAAACCGTTGCAGAAGCCGCTGTTGTTGGATACCCCCATGATATCAAGGGGGAAGGAATATATGTATACGTAACCCTTAAAGAGGGCATAGAGGCTACCGATGATCTGAAGAAAACTCTTGTAGCTCATATCAGGAAAGAGATCGGTCCTATTGCGACGCCTGACAAGATGCAGTGGGCTCCTGGTCTGCCGAAGACAAGAAGCGGTAAGATTATGAGACGTATTCTCAGGAAGATCGCAGCTGGTGCTGTCGATGAACTCGGTGATACTTCAACTCTGGCCGATCCATCTGTAGTAGATAGCCTTGTAGCAGAGAGACAGTAGCAATATTAGGCAGTCCTCGGACTGCTCATACACTCACCCCTTATTGCGGACCTTAGGTTTGCAATAAGGGGTGAACCCCATAAAGCCAACGAAAAACAGTCAGTCAAAAAGATAACCCTTCTTCCATTTAAATTGTAAAATGTGGCATCATTTTAGTAGTTGAATTCTGTTGAGAACTAAAACCTATTTTAAGATATGGGAGCGCCATGGATAAATTTATGTTGAACAAAAACAATGCTGTGCTAGTCATCGTGGATATTCAGGAGAGGCTTGTTCCTGCTATGAAGAAAAAAGAGAAGGTTTATGAAAACACTCTTCATCTGATCGAAGCCGCAAAACTGTTGGATATTCCCGTTGTCGTTACCGAGCAGTATCCTAGAGGTCTTGGTTCTACGGTCAAAGAGATATCTGAGGCATTGCCTCAG
>PJEL010004306.1_pt1 | contig 11833 bp, 13 predicted proteins | sample 1853271 | NCBI WGS metagenome assembly PJEL01 (sample SAMN08108733, study PRJNA415343) | Invertebrate metagenome, whole genome shotgun sequencing project. | host: Globobulimina | place: Sweden: Gullmar Fjord | collected 2015-08 | reverse complement strand
AGCCCATTGAAATTATCTGCCCAGAAGGAACAGCTTTTGCATCCTTCTTCCCATTCAGGGCCGAACATAAAGTGATAGACAATTAATTGGCTCTGGTCCCCAAACAGATCTGAAAGGTTTTTTGAACCATCTTCCGTATCAAAGATATAATTCTGATCAATTTTCACCCAAGGAAGCCCACGCCGGGCGATGGCCAGACGATCTAGTTCCTTTGTCATTGCCTTTTCTTGTGCAAGAAGTTCCCTTCGAGCGTCAAGCCATTTGTCGGGTGTTACAACATTCAGCGGTTTCATGCAGGTATCCTTTTCATCAGTTAGTGAAATGTCGCTATCTGAGAAAAAGGATATTCATTTGAATTGATTAAACAAGTAGGCAGTATATCCGTAGGTAGTATCAAAAAACATACTATTGCAGGTAAGCTGCCCTTATTGCGGCAATTTAATTGTCTTCCAGATCGAGAAATTTCAACAAGGTAGTAATCAGGTCTTGTTTGTGTTCTCCGTCAAACAAGCTTTGGGCATGTTCATAACCTGGATATTCTTTTAAAGTCTTGGGCTCTGTCGCCTCTCGGTATGCGTCATAGGCACGTTTGGCGTAGAAATCCTTTTGGGACACAATAATAAGTTTATCGATATTGATACTCTGAACAGCAGGCCCCGGTCCCGGACCGAGTAGCACAATTTTTGAAATTGTTGAGTTGGGATGAGTATCCATTGCCCGCATGATCGCACCGCCGCCAAGGCTGGCACCCATCAACGATATGTCTGTATATCCTTTGGCTTTGAGGTAGTTGATAGCGCCTAACACATCGTCTTCACCGACATGCTGAAGGGCAATCGACGCCATACCCCGTTTTTGAAGAATGTTAGAAAAATCGTACCATCTTTCTTTCGTTGCACCCCATTGGTGGGCCAGAACGATGGCTTTTTTTCCTTCAGTTTTGAAAAAAGCAGCTTTCCTATTGATGGTCGCGGCCGCTTTTCCGCCTTCGTGATAGAAGAACCCAATTTCTTCGAAGTTCTTGGACCCTTGGGCGGCTGATATACCACCCATTAGAAAGATCAGAAATAGTGTCAAAATTGATGAGCGTAGAATTGTCATGATTTTTATCCCCCAGACAAATCTAATGTTCAATCAACTATAGATATTTTGAGATGAAATTGAAATCATTTTGAGGGAATTGAGTGAAACGGAAAAATTTAGCAGCGCGTGTTAATGTGATCACCATTTTCCGTGACTTTATATCCGTATTACTTCAAAATTTTAGTAATATTCGAATGATGGGGCAATCAAGGATGCGAAAATTTATTTCAAGCAGTTTATCGTTAATCGGCATTTGTATAATTTATTTAACAGTAGCCTTTGTCTTGGTTCCGCAAAGCACTGCGCAGGCTGAGGAAAAAATAGGGTCTGTTCGGGCTGACGGAATCTTGCACGTGAACGCTGATGGTGCAGCAAAGATCATTGGCCAAAATCCCAAGGTCGTTATTCTGGATGTGAGAACTCCGGCTGAATTTGCTAGAGGGCATATTAAGGGTGCAATCAATATTGATTTTTATGGGCCGGATTTCAAAAAGAAGTTATCTCTTCTTGATAAAGAGAGTGAGTATCTCATCCATTGTCGTTCCGGCGCTCGAAGCGGTCGCTCCCTTCCCATTATGCAATCAGTTGGGTTGGTGAATGTCATTCATATGGATAATGGCATAATTAGCTGGGTAGCAGCAGGATTACCGATAACCAAAAATTGATGGATCAAGATGCCTCTGCCATCAATCTACTCCGTAGATCATCCGGAATTGGGGCTGGTTTCTGGGCAGTAAAGTCGAAGTGAACCCAGGTGGCCTTGCTTTTTGCAACAACAGCGCCTTTCTGGGAGGCTGTCTGCACAAAAATGATCGAGCTGGTGCCCAGATGATCAATTTTCGTCTCAATGGAAATATCTGCGCCCAAGAAAATCTGACCCACCACATCGATTTCGGATCGGGCCATGATCAAACGCCAGTTTTCCAATTTTAGGCCTGGTGTAAAAATTTCATAGATTGGCCGTCTTGCTTCATCAAACCAGACGGATAATACATTGTTGTTGATATGACCAAGTGCATCCGTCTCTGAGATCCTTGGTGTTATTGTTTCTATGTACAAAGCATGCCCTTTCAATGAATAGGATGAAAGGTCACATTTTATAGTGGTCTGCTCAAGAGAAGGACCAGACAAAGATCAGGATGATCCGGCCATGAACCAGCTTACAGGGCAAAAAGCGTCTCTTCTTTTCGTTTTAAAGCCCGTCCGCTGGCAATCGCACCAAATGGAATAAAGGCAGCAATCAGTAACAGAAGGCGATCACCGGATGACCAGCCCTTTGTTGTTTGGCTTTGAACAAGCATCCCGAGAAAAATCAGAAATGCGGCACCATGGATCGGTCCCATTATCGCCGTAGCGGCTGAATATCCTGCTAAATACTTAAGCGGCACAGCAATGAAGATAAGGGCGAGAAGGGTAATGCCTTCTGCCAAAGAGGCTTTTCTCATGCCTTGTAGCAATTTACGTTCCGCTGCATCAGGATCTGATTTTATATCGGCCATCATTCTACCTCCTTCAACAATCTTTCGATATTTGACAATCGGGTTTTTGTCTCAAAAAGGTCAGTCTGCAAAGTTGACAGAAGGGCTGTACTTGAGGAATGTGCGGCAGCTGCCTGCTCCGCAAGTTTTCGGTAGGTATCTTCGCGCAAGACCCGTTGCCCCGCTTGCCGGGTAGCTGAAAAATACTTCATTCCGAATATCATCAAGGCCGTCATGAGCATGAAAATAGGGAGAAGCAGGAAGGTGTTTGCATGTTCAGCCATCGTTTTATCCTTCGTTATTCTGTTTTCCTGGGGGTGAGAGTAAGCGTTTTCGCGGCTTGAATGAGAGAGCTAGAGGACAGTTCAAGTTTGAAGTCTGTTACTTCAAAGAAGTTCAGTGCTTTTCCGTCGTCGGAGAGTTCGTATTTGCTGGCGACCAGACCAGCTTCTTCGAGTTTCTTTAAATGCAAATGCAAAAGAGGCCGGCTGATACCAACCTCCCGTGCCAGCTGACTGACATAATTGCGACCATTCGCACCAAGGGCGGCCAGAATTCGCATGCGGTGCGGATTGGCCAGTGCTGAAATCGTTGTCAATAATTGATCGCCATTCAAAAGCATTATGCATAACTCATTATTACATGTGTAAGAAAAATATTATAGATGAAATATAAATATGTCAACACATGAGAAAGGTGAATTGTGGGGACCGAAAAAGGGGTGAAAATGTCGAAGAAAAAGATTTGCATTGTGGTTGAAAAGCTGTCTTTCCTAACTTATCAAAGCTGGAGGATGGAAATGTCTGTTGAAATTTGGATCTCTTTTGTTATTGCGAGTTCGGCCTTGTTGGCGATACCCGGTCCTACGGTTATGCTGGTTGTTAGCTATGCGCTTGGCCGAGGAAGAAAGACAGGTTTTGCGACGGTGCCCGGTGTAACGCTTGGTGATTTTACTGCGATGACGGCTTCCTTGCTTGGGGCCGGGGCAGTCTTCGCGGCATCTGCTACTTTATTCAGTTTAATGAAATATGCAGGAGCAGCGTACTTGATCTGGCTGGGAATTAAACTTTGGCGCTCGCCCCCTCAATTGGCTGAGATGCAAACGGAGGAAGAACCGAACGGTTTCCGATCGATGTTTTGGAATTCTTATATCGTCACGGCTCTCAACCCAAAAGCCATCTTGTTCTTTGTCGCATTTGTCCCGCAGTTTATTAATCCGGCAATGCCGACATTCAAGCAATTTGTTATTCTTGAGGTAACCTTTCTCACGCTAGCCGCTGCAAATGTTATTGCCTGGGCAATGCTCGCGGGAAAATTACGCAGCAAATTTAAACGACCTCAAACACTGAAAGCCGTTAACCGAATTGGTGCAGGTTTTCTTATTGGGGCAGGGGTGCTTACTGCGGCTATCCGGCGCGGTAATTAAAAGTTTTTTGAGTTAGAGCTTATTGAAAATCCAGGGCGTTTGTTGTTTGGATAACCCAATGGCGGGACACAAAGGTTTCAGATTGTGATCGATCCCAATTAAGGACATCAATCGCCCCTAGTATAAATTGCACATTACCGTCTTTGCGTTCACCCGCAAGAGGAAGGTGGATAACTTCTATAAGGCGTTCAGTTCCCATAGCTGATTTGATCAACTCGCGCGACAAGATAGGTCGTTGATCTTCCGAAACACGCTTGTAGAGCTCAAGAATATCATCTGCATCGTCACCGAAGGTCTCCGGTCCTACTTTCTTTCCCTTAAAATTCTGGCCGAGAAGATCATTAATAAAGGTCCCTTGAAGACGGAAATAAACTTCAAAAGGGTCTAGCTGAACGGAGCATAGAAATATATGCGGGAGGATTTTGGTGCCTATGGATACTGGGTCAATATCCGATCTGTTAGGTAAATTAGGTTGGCCTGGTAAATCAAGCCAGTATTTCATCAGTTTTTCAGTGGTTTTTCCGCTAAATTTAACCATCACGCGTCCTATACGTGCTTAATTCTTGCTTGTAAATATACCTAACGCGAATTGAGTTTTCTCTTCTGTAACAATGCTACTTGTGGGGTATCTGGTCAATAGAGAAGCTATATTTACTTCCTTGGATTTTGACCGATATGATTTTTACCGCGCTTTTTTGAAAGCTCGATTTGTTTTTGTCGTTCTTGAAACCGATTTTTCTGAGAGGTTGTCAGTCGATCGTGGCAGCGGGGACAGGAAACACCTTTTTCATACAAAGGAGATTGTTTTTCTTCTTCTGTGATTGGAAAACGGCACGCATAACACTGATCGTAGGACCCTTTTTCAAGGTTATGATCAACCGTAACACGTTGGTCAAAGACAAAACACTCCCCCTCCCAAGTGCTTTCCTCCTCAGGTACATCCTCCAGATATTGTAAAATGCCACCATCCAAATGATACACTTCCTCAAATCCTTCTTTTAAAAGATAGGAGGTGGATTTTTCGCAGCGAATACCGCCCGTGCAGAACATGGCGACTTTCTTGTGTTTATCTTTATCGAGATTGGTTGCAACATAATCCTTGAACTCGCGAAAGGTTTCCGTCTTGGGATTAATGGCACCTTTAAAGGTACCGACCTCTACTTCATAGTCATTACGTGTATCGATAAGCAGGACATCCGGATCATTGATCAGGTCATTCCAGTCTTTTGGCTTTATGTAAGAGCCGACCATTTCAAGAGGATCTGTTCCGGGTGCTCCCAAAGTGACGATTTCTTTTTTGAGGCGTACTTTCATCCGGTAGAAGGGCTGTTTTTCGTTTATCGCTTCCTTGTGTTTCAAGTCGGTAAGGCGGGGATCCGTTTTAAGAAAACTGAGCAAAGTCTCAATACCGTCTCGCGATCCCGCGACAGTTCCGTTTATTCCCTCTGAAGCCAGCAACAAAGTGCCATTGATTTTGTTGTCTAGACAGACTTTGAGGATTTTGGGCTGAAGTTCCTCAAAATCGGGAAGCGGAACGAATTTATACAGGGCGGCAACAACGAACATGGATAACTCTGATTTTTCTGGGGCGTACACGGAAAAAATGTCAGGCCCTGGGACAGCTAAGGTCAAATTTGATCCTGTTTATATAAACTGACGTGACATTGCGCAAGTTTTTGTCTTGAAGGTACCTCAGCTTATTGAATTTACAGGAGAGGGTTCAAAATGTTAGAAGCCGGACATCTTCTAACGTTTTAAATATCGGTATATTTATGGCTGCTCCCATTCTGGCCCTTCAAGATGCTCGCGTTACCTTTGGTGGCGGCGACCTTTTCAATAAGATCTCTCTTGGTATTGAGCCCGGGATGCGCATCGCGCTTGTAGGTCGAAATGGTTCGGGAAAATCGACCTTGCTTAAAACCATCGCAGGCGAATTGGAACTCGATGGCGGTGATCGGTTTTTGCAAGCTGGCACCCGTGTGGGGTATTTACGTCAGCAACCCGTTATAACGCACGGGCGGTCTGTCTTTGAACAGGTTAGTCTTGGCTTGCCTTTGGAGCAGCGAGAAGGCGATATGGATACCGGGTATCTGATTGATCAGGTACTTGAAGGGGTAGGAATTGATGGTTCCCGTCTTTTGGAGACATTGTCCGGCGGTGAAGCGCGTCGCGTCTCATTGGCTGAATCTCTGGTGTCGGATCCAGAAGTCCTTTTGCTTGATGAGCCGACAAACCATCTTGATATCAAAACGATCCTGTGGCTTGAAAATGAGCTTAAAGCCTTTAAAGGCGCGTTGATGATCATTAGCCATGATCGGCAATTTCTAAAAAACCTGACCAATCGGCTTTTCTGGCTGGACCGGGGGAAACTTCGCACCCATGGCAAGGGGTTCGCGGCTTTTGATGAATGGTCGGAAGAGATTTTGAGATCCGAAGAAGTTGAGCTTAAAAAACTTGATAAGAAAATCGCCGAAGAGACGGACTGGTCCCGAAAAGGCATTACCGCACGCCGCGCTCGTAATGAAGGACGCATACGTGCATTGCACCGTTTGCGATCTGAAAGGCAGGAACGGACCAGCCGTGTTGGGAATGCCAAACTGGAAGTATCAAGCGGGTCAAAAAGTGGTAAAGTTGTCATCGATGCCACGGATATCAGTAAATCCTTTGCAGATGAAAATGGTACAATTCAGCCGGTTATCCAGAATTTCTCAACGCGTATCATACGAGGAGACAGGGTCGGTATAATTGGGCCAAATGGGGCCGGAAAAACCACACTTCTTAATTTGTTGATGGGAAAACTGGAACCGGATACCGGTGTTGTGAAGCTTGGTACAAATCTGACTGAAGCCATCTTTGACCAACATCGTGATACTCTGGATCCAGAAGAAAGTCTGTGGGATACACTTGCGGACCCTGGCAGTGGACAGCTTTTGGTAAAAGGTGAAGTGCGCCATGTAGTGGCCTATCTTCGTGATTTCCTGTTTGATGAGAAACAGGCCAAAAGTCCGGTTAAATCTCTGTCTGGCGGTGAAAAGAACCGATTGTTATTGGCCAAACTTCTCGCACGGGAAAGTAATTTTCTGGTCCTTGATGAGCCGACCAATGATCTTGATATGGAGACACTGGATCTCTTGCAGGATATGCTCAGTAATTATAACGGCACGTTAATTGTCATTAGCCATGATCGTGATTTCCTTGATCAACTAGTCTCTTCCGTGATCGTTATCGAAGATGAAGGCCAGATTGACGAATATGTTGGTGGTTATTCCGACTATCAACATCAGAAAAGCGGCATGGAGAAAGCCGCCATTCAGAAAAAAGTAAAAGGGCCCGGCAAAGAAACAGCCAACAAGCCTAAAGCAACACGCACCAAACTTTCCTACAAGGATCAAAGGGACCTCGACCGTCTTCCAGATGTGATAGAGGATCTGGAGCGCAAGATTAATGGCCTCGAAGATGAGCTTGCTGATCCTGATCTCTTCACCAAACAGCCCGGTAAATTCCAGGAAACCGCAGACGCCCTATCGAACGCCCGCCACAAACTGGAAGAAGCAGAAGAACGCTGGTTAGAGCTTGAAATCCTGCAAGAGGAAATTGCCGGGGAATAGAAATTATTGTTGCCGGTGTAATCCTCTAGTGCCTATTTTTTAAGTTCATTGGTAATAAACTTTACGATACCTTGTAGAATTTTCTTTTTATCATTTGATGGCTTTATCGATTTTTGATAAATTGCTTTGAGAAATAGTTCATCAACAGCAGGTAAATTCGTTACATCATTTTCGAAAAATCCGGAATTGGGTAAACTACCGTTGTAAATGGACGGAACAATTTCTTTACTTGTTAATGAATTGGAAAAGCCGTTGATAAAAGAATACAAAAAGTAATTGATCAAAGGTGTCTTTTCTCTTCTCGGATTATCCATCATGTATACAGAATGTATGCTTCCGTCTGTGTGATAATTAATTTTCCGAATTGACGAACTTGTATCGTCAGCCTGCCGCATCCTTCTAATAAATTTGTCTCTTGATTCTCCATTTTCTATAAAGAGATCTTCTATATCTTTAGATTCCGCGGACCCGCCAATACTCGTTGTTAAAACCAGAATGAAATTTGCAGGCTCGTTTTCTTTTGCTTTTTCAACCTCAACATTCGTTAAGAGTGAAAAGTACTCCATCACTTTACTAGCCGCGCCTTGTACTCTTTGGTCGCTGGTACCTGCAACAGAGTACGTAATTTTATTTGACCATTTTCCCACAAAACTTGGCGGCATCGACATTAATCGTTCAACATGTGAGAAGATTTCAGTTTCTGTATATATTTTGGTGCTACCGTGGGAATATGAAGCTGAAAATATAAAAAACAGACAGAGTAATACTTGGTACTTATTTGAACCTTTGTGCTTATTGCTATCGAATTGGCTAACTAAGCTCCAAACTATCGTCACAATTTTTTTTGTCATACTGATTTTGTTACTAATTGTATTTTGGGGAAAGTCAGCTCATTCGATGGATATTTCACAATAACCTCCAAGTTGTCGAAAACTGAAATTCAACAAAAACGCGTCTTAGGACCTTATTAAAATTCCTAAAAATTGTAAAGTTGGAAGAGTTGGAAAGCCAGTAAGTCTGAATTCATAACTGACTAATCCAGTCAGCGATAAGATAGTGAACGGCTTCATCCTGAACAATTCCCAGATGGTTTAAATCCGGAACTATTTCATATTGACCTGATGATGTCTGGGCTGAGATCACTGCTTCATATTTATCCGCAAAGAAGGCTTCATCTTCTGAACCCGCTACTAAAAAGAAGGGTTGCTTCATTGCTGCCAAATCCTTCTCGAAATCATTGCGCGGTGCAAAGGAAGTATTGAGGCGGTGGCTATAGCTTAATGTCGCCGTCTTTCCAGAAGGTTTGTTTCGTACTTTTGCGGGCATGTTGAACTGAATAACAGGGAGAGCGTTCAGATTTGTGAAGCCAACAGAATTGAGCATTGAAAGGCCAATAATTCTGCGGGTTAATGGACGCGCCCAGCCACCGGAATTTTCCCGGGTTGTTGGCGCATTATATTTCAAATACGGTGCCATTAGCAAAAAGGCGTCTGCTTTTTCGCCGTGAATGCCCCCGGCAAAGCGAACAACAAGTCCGCCGCCTGAGGAATGCCCTCCGAGAATGATTTTTTGAGTGGGATTAATCTCCCTGACCAATTTGATCAATTGGGCAAGATCATCTTCAAACTGGCCGATATAATCCACATCGCCGCGTCTCACCGGCGTCATACCATGGCCGCGAAGATCAGGCGTGATAACATGTGCAAGACCTTGGCCTGCAGTAAAGGACGCCAGTGATAGGAATTGCTGGCTGTGCCAGCCCGATCCATGCACCAGAATGAGTGTTTTTTGTGTGGGTGTTGCGCTTTCATAAAAGCGATAATCAAGTGTTGTGCCATCCAGTCCTGAAAATTGTAAAAGTTCTGGGAGAGCAGATTTCTCTTCAGAGACACCCCCAAAATCCAGGCCTTCATTTCCTCTCTGTGCTTCCAAAGCATCTGGATCTATTAAATCTTGGCTGAAAACCAAACCAAACGCAATCGCGAGAAAGACAGCTATTCCGATGAAAGCTGAGAGAGTGATTTTTTTTATCATGGACCAGAAAACTCACACTTGAATTCAATAATATCACTTAATATTCAACAGTTTATTTGTTGAAAAAGAATGAAAACCCAAAACATTTCTAACATACCTAAAGCTACTTCGTCTTCGTTTATCACAATCTGCCAATTTGCCTCGTCATAAATGAACAATGAATAAGGAGCTTTTATGGCCGTTGACCATTGGGCCGAGACACAATCGCCCACTTTGCAGTGGAATGTTCAGGACACTTTTCTGATAGGGCAAGTGCCAACGCAATATTTACGTTGGGTCTACGATCCTACTGTATCAACTCTTGTTCATGGGGATGATGAAGGCTGGTCTAGCCTGATGATCCGCTATACAGCAAAAATACGTAATCTGGGGTTTCACAATCCTGCCGAGCGGGCTGCGATATCAATCATCATCAGCCTGATCCCCAACCTCAGAGGTGCGATAACGGCACGCTTTAAGGAACGGGTATCCGGTCTTTTTGATATTGCGGGTGAATATCTTTCCAGCACCAAGGATGTTCTTGTCTTGAATAGCTTTTGTAGTCTGAACCTTCAAAAAATTGTCATGGGGAATCTGTTTCGGGCTTTGCTTGATGACGCACTGGCTGATACGCAATCAATTGAGGCATGGGGCAAAAAAGCGGTGCTTTTTTTGGAGTGGTCCGGTGTTGAGGATGGGAAGAAAAGACAAATATGGAATGAAACCATTTTTCCTGAATTGGGGTGGCCAACCACTCTTCGTCATGGAGCCTATCCAGGCCCAACGGAAGCACCGCTCAGGCCCGATTTTCTAACAGCACTCTGCCTTTTGGGAAAACATGATCACGCTTATGAACTGATTGGTCATGGGTATGATCTAAATACCTTTTTGCTCTTCAATTTTCAATCTTTCATTTGGCGAAACACTGGGTGTGGCCCCTCTAGTCTGGATGTTTTACCAGATTATTTTGAAGAAGCGGAGGCGCGCTTGGATCGAATTCTGTCCGATCCAGTAGAACCGCCAGAGACAGAAGTTTGGCATCACTATGTTTGGCAAAAAACACGAAGGGTGAATAGAGAGAAATTTGCTGCGGATCTTTCCATTGAAGACTGTAAAGCACTGAAAGTGTTGTATTTTTTAGCAGATAAAGGTGATCTTGATCCCTCTACTGGTGTCGCTGTTACCGCCGCCATGCGTTACCTGGCAAGGACAGATGAATTGTCGTTACCCGATTATTTACCCGTTGATAGTGACGATTGACGGAATCCCTTACAAATTCAAATAGTGGAGAAATTTATGCCGGCAGTGCTGTATTGGAGTGTCTATGATCAATATGATGATCACGAAAATCCGAATGCTCCGTTGGTTTGGAGGCATGACCCAAACGTCGTTGATGTTATTGGGATGGAGCTGGGACCCCTTGCTGAATATGTCGAGAGACTGTCTTTTGCCATTGCGCAAGCGGGATATGAGAATGCAAAAGAGCGAGCCGCCTGTTTTACGCTTTTAAGTTTGGTGCCCGAATTTCGCGGTGAGTTACCTCAGGCAAAATACAATTGCTTTCGGTATCTAGCAGCGATTGCTGGCGTCTATCTTCAAACAACTATCGATCAGGTCGCGACGGAAGATAGTGTCGCGGTGCCAGTGAAAGAGGTGATTTTCGGCAATCTATGGCGTGCATTATTGGCCGATGCTGAAAATCAAATGCCCCTGCATCAATGGTCTCTCAAAGCTTCCTTTTATCTGGAATTGACGGGTCCAAAACCGCAGACGAGAGGGCACATCTGGTTAGGCAACTGGTTTCCTGAAATTGGTTGGATTGGCCTTATGACTGGTTCCCAATTAGCGTTACCAAATGCGGAGAGTACTGCAATTGGTATAACTCGGCCTGACCTTGCTGCGATGCTGTGTATGTATGGATGTGTGAATTATGCAGAAGTACTCGTGGTGGGAGGATATGATTTATACGATTATATACGATATGCCTTTCAGCCTAATTTTTGGGACGATGAGTTTTCAGCCGCCATCGATTTGAATCCTTTGGCACGCTTATGTACCAAAGCAGTGAAGGTCCAGGAAGAGCAAATTCAAAACCCTGTTTTTGATCCAACAGCTGAAAATATGGGGATTGTCGCTGCAGACGATGAAGAGCAAGACACCTGGCAAGAAGGAAACCATGATGCCAGAACCCTGCAGTTTCTCTTAAGAATGGGAACAGAAAAATC
>PJEL010004305.1_pt1 | contig 11834 bp, 13 predicted proteins | sample 1853271 | NCBI WGS metagenome assembly PJEL01 (sample SAMN08108733, study PRJNA415343) | Invertebrate metagenome, whole genome shotgun sequencing project. | host: Globobulimina | place: Sweden: Gullmar Fjord | collected 2015-08 | reverse complement strand
GGTTGAATCCGACTCATCTTGTAATAAAAAGAAGCAATGGATTTCAGTGATCCACTCTTACGGCGTGCAAGCAGTTTTTGTCCGTCACATAGGAAAAAGGATGCTGGCGCACTTGTTTAAAAACGATATTAAAGTGTTAGCCTCGACAGGAAAGGTTGAAATCGAAGCATTAGATTTTGATCACCTACAAGAAGTGACCGATTTAGATTACGGTCGAGAGCCTCGCAATCATGGGTGTGGTAAGAAAGAGCGTAGGAGAGACGGCGCAATTTTCATGTCACGACCCCACAAATTGGGGGCTATTCGAGGGTTCCGTAAATGACATTCCTACTAACATTATGAGGCTTTGTCGGAATCGTGGCGTTGATGGCGATCGGTGTGATTTTTTCACGCCAGCCAATCAAAGGCAGCTGCGGGGGGCTAGCGCAGATCGATATTGAGCGTGAATGCAATTGCAAAGAGGTGTGTGAGGAACATAGCCGTAAGCTGTATCAGATCTCAGAACCCTCAAGCTAGAGAGCTCAAACAAGCCGCCATATAGCTAAGTCAATAGATAAACAGATAAACAGATAAACAGCTAAACAGCTAAATCAGATAGTTGAATCGCTCAGTGACGAGTTCGGTATCCAGCAGTGAGAGTGGGATCTAGAGTTAAGGCTAGGGTGTCAGTTAAGAGTTTTGAATGACTAACGCGTGGCCGTTGACGATGCATTTAGCAACCTTGGCTCGTGCACGTTTAATGATGTTACCGAACGTTTGGCGAGACACCTGCATCTGCTCGGCGGCTTCAAGCTGGCTTAGGCCTTCTTGATCAGCCAAGCGCAGCGCTTCCAACTCTTCTAATAGCAGCTCTTCTTGATGAAGCTCGTCCATAGGGACGCCATTAGGCTTAAAACAAGAGTAAGCCGCACGAGTACATAACTGTCGATGTTTTTTTGGTCGAGCCATATCAATCTCTAGAAATCTAAGGGTAAAAGGAATAAGGATAAGTATGGAAGTTTTCATTCCTCACAACCATCGCCGCTGCCAAGTATGCAGCCAAGGCTTCTTTTCAGATAGCCCGATTTGCTTTGAAGTTGCTAGCAATAACGAGAACTTAGCTAAGCATGAAGCCTTAGCCAAGATTGTACCAACAGATAAAGCTGAGGGCTATGATGGCATTATGCAGGGCGGCATTGTTACCGCGTTACACGATGCCACCATGTTGCACTGCTTGTTCCAAAATAATATCACCGCGATGACGGTCAGCTTGACGTCTCGTTTCCATCATCCAATTTTGATTGGCCAAGAGTTAGAGATCCGCGCTCAATGGGTAAAAAGTAAACGCAATATTTACTTTTTAGAGAGTCAGATTACTCAAGGTGGCAAGTTATGTTCATCGGCAAAAAGTCAGTTCATGTCATCACTTTAATCATCGAACCTAAGTTCTAATGATCTTGTGAACGTAGAAGTAGGGGAAAAAGTCGCAACAACTTCTTCTTTGATGCTCACCGGCTTTGAAATCCGACACAAGAGTTATGTAGATATGCCAAGGTTGTTAGCGGCTTTAGAGGACGGCGAGGTTGAAGCCATCGTCGCTGATGATGTAGTGCTCAAATATATGATTGATCACGGCAGAACCAATGGGCGATTTGAAAATTCGTGAGTCGCGAAAGTGGCGTAAAATATTGGTCGACTATTTTGCGGATCAGTAATCGAAACCTGCTAAGTACTACAAAGCTTTCTAAGTTTTTATTTCTACAGTTCTGAGCCAGAAGCTTTGTTCTTTTTAAAGTATTTAAATGCAGTCCAGACGGCATAAGCCGCAACACCAACAATCAATGCTGAACGAATAAGGATAGGTGCATCATGTTCTAATTGACTAACATGCGGCACAATACTCGCAAACAATCGACTGGTAAAAAACAGCCCCATTACTAACATAACAATTTTATTCATGTGACCTGCCGTTCAATTAGATGCGTTATACAAAACAAAGGATGACTTAATCACACTCTCGCGAGGTTAAAACTTGTTCTGTTCGAAATTAAAGAATGCGCTTCTCAAACCCGCTCGTCAACGCGATATCAGCCAAAAACCAGTAAGCTAAAGTTTCGTTTTTGGAAGTGACACTTTTCATTAATGAAGAGATAGTTGGGGATTGAGTGTGCGAGAAACCGTTGAACTTATTACGATGAATTTCGAATTTTCCATTTATTATTATGATTTGGGCTTGCAAGGGTTAGAGATTGTCGATCAGCAAGCACTGCAATCTTTTATTGACTCCTACGAATAATAAAAGAGCTTGGTACTTACTCAAATGCCAAGCTCTGTTTTCAATGTTTACTATAAACTACTCATATCTATTTATGGTCGACATACTCTTAGCAATTAGCAATTAGCAATTAGCAATTAGCAATTAGCAATTAGCCGGTAAGTGTCCGCGAACCATTACCGGCGACTAAGTATTAGTCCTTAAGCTTTTGCATACATGAGTGTTCTATAACCACCGATTAAGTTACGTGCTTTAAAGCCGTTGTTGACGAGTTGGCGATAAGCTACGTTACCACGTAACCCTACTTGGCAGTAGATTACAATCTCTTTGTCTATTGGAAGCTCATTCATTCGATGACGCAGTTGGTCGACTGGAATGTTGATTGCTCCTTCAATAAAGCCACCATTTTCTAGTTCGCCAGGGTTACGAACATCGAGTAGGAGTTGGTTGTCGCTTAATGTTTCAATCTCATCGAAATGAATAGGTGTCGCGTCACCTTTAATAATATTGTTGGCAACAAATGCGGCTTGGTTAATCACGTCCTTAGCACTCCCGTAAGGTGGTGCATAGGTTAATTCTAGGTGTTGAAGTTGATCAACGGTCATACCTGCACGTTGAGCTACTGCCATAACATCAATGCGCTTATCAACGCCATCTTTACCGACGGCTTGCGCACCCAGTATTTTCCCTGTCTTAGGATCGAATAACATCTTGAACGAGACAACTTGTGCGCCGGGGTAGTAGCTCGCATGGCTTGCTGTATGGACGTATACTTTTTCGTAACTGATTCCTGATTGTTTTAGTTGCTTCTCATTTTTACCTGTTGAAGCGATTGCAAGGTCAAAAATCTTACAAATTGCGGTCCCCTGAGTGCCTTGATAAGCTTCTTGGCGCCCAAGCATGTTGTCTGCCGCCATTCGACCTTGGCGGTTGGCAGGGCCTGCTAATGGGACGAGCGTTTGCTCTCCTGTTACAAAGTCTTTGTCTTCTATTGCATCGCCGACCGAGTAAATTGAAGGATCGCTCGTTTGCATAAATTCGTTAGTGTAAATACCACCAAAAGCGCCTAGTTGAAGGCCTGCTTCTTGCGCCAATTTCGTTTCTGGACGTACACCAATAGCCATGATCAAAATATCGGTTGTGAGAGTTTCACCGTTATTAAGTGTTAATTCTAATTCACCCTCTAGGTGTTGGTGCTTCTCGCTCTCGCCTGAATCAAAGCTTGCGATGTGTTCGTTAGGTATATATTTCACAGATTCAAGTGCGACGCCGAGTTTTAGGTCGATGCCTTTTTCACGAATCTCCGCATGGGCAAAGCCGGCCATTTCTCGGTCTACTGGTGTCATTACTTGATCGGCCATCTCAATCAATGAAGTTTTGATCCCAAGCTGATGAAACGCTTCCATCATTTCCAAGCCGATAAAGCCACCGCCAACAACTGTCGCGTGCTCAGGCTTATTCATTTGGATTGTCTCGATGATGCGGTCCATGTCTGGAATATTGCGTAGCGAATGGGTGAGGGGGTTATCGATTCCTGAGATGGGAGGAACGACGGCACTGGCTCCTGGGCTGAGTAATAAGAAGTCGTAACTCTCGCTGTAGTGGCTACCATCAACTAGATTTTTGACTGTAACGGTTTTATTGGTGCGATCAATTGAGGTAACTTCGTTCATCACTCGTGCGTCAACGTTGAAGCGAGCTAAGAAGCTTTCAGGTGTTTGTAACAGAAGTTTGCTTCTATCCTCGATATCGCCACCTATGTGGTATGGCAATCCACAGTTGGCAAAAGAGACGAATGGTCCTCGCTCAAACATTATGATTTCGGCTTCTTCACTAAGGCGACGAGCGCGTGCAGCAGCTGAAGCACCGCCAGCTACGCCTCCGATGATTACAATTTTAGTCATACGTTTACCTATTACTGTCTCTAAGTTTAACTATACAAATTGCCGAGCATAGAGCTTGTATCTTCCTAATGATCAGGACTGGCTAGTCGCCGGCGATTGAGTAGTTTTCGAAATACCTAGATACTATAAAGGTGTAAATTAGCATTGTCTAATGTTTGCTTTGATTTATTAGCTCTTACTAATGTAAAAGACTGTAAACCCTATAACGGTGATTACTTTGGCGCGCTTTAAATTCGGACTATTTGAAGATGCATTGCCGACTAAGACGACTCTATTCTATTGAAAGACGCCTTAGTCGGTGAGGGGAGAGGTTTAGTTTGAAGCTGTCACCTCGGGTTTGAGCGTTTGGTCTAAGAGCAGTGATTAGACTAAAGCACGCTAATGAAGGTAATACGCGTTAGCTAGTTGAGTACGGGTTAGCCAAATTAACTCGCATGAGCATAATTAACAGGACCATGGGTGTGCTGACTCATTACATTTTTCAGATCTTGCTCATATTGATCCAACCACGCGTAACGTTCACGATACAGTTTTCGTTTTTGGCGCTTGAGAGCCTCAAGATCTTTCCTGGTAGGTTGTAGTGGTAGAGCGTAGAAACATTTGTCGTGTTGTTGTCCGTCGTGTTCTTCCCATAAGCAATTGTACTTCAGGCTGATTGTTTTACCCTTCTTGCCGTATCGTAATGAGTTAGAAACATGCCCAGATTCGTTGACGGCGTAAATGTGGTCAATCTCCAAACTGGTGGCCAATAATCGAAGAGTTTCAACCATGAATGATTTCGGTCTCAAACCATAGAATGCTTTTGTGAACGAGCGGCTAAATCCGTTGTCGTTTGCTCCCCCTTGTATTCCGCCAATGTAGATATCATTATTAAATACGGTGAATGATATGGTGTACATTTTGTTGAAGATTGAGTCGGTTAGGGAAAGGGTCAGTTCACCTTCTTTTCTAGCATTTCTCTCAAAACTTAGGTTTAGAAAATAAGCTTTTTCATCAATTTTCAGCTCTAAAAGATTAAGTCTCTCGTTATATATTTGATGGCGAGCTGTTGAGGTGAACTTATCTTCAAACCAGTCATAATGCTTTGATAGTATGTCAATTTTTTCTTTCTTACTAAAATCGGTACATAAGTAAGGTGTGACAAATTTAGATAGGAAGTTCGGCTGTTTTTTAAATAAAAGCTTTCTCTCGATAGAGCTGAAATTGTCATTCATTTTTCTTGTGTCTGAGTAAAAAAATAACGCTCGAACTGCAAACTTCACTATCGCTTTGTATTTGCCTTTATTTTTATGGACATTAGCGTCAATTCCCATACGAACTACATTCATAATCACCTCAGTAAAGAAGCGTTGCCTGAACACGCTAGCGTTCCGAACTGCTTCTTTTATTCTCATAAACATTAATGCCGATGATGATAATGAAAAGTGAAAGTTGGGTACGTATGGGTATGTATGACAATGTAATCGAGTCTGTTACTTAGTGTTCAAATCGTGCGCGATTACTTGTTATCAATGACCGGGTTTAATTAAGTGAGAACTTTCAAGCTTATGACTGCACTATTACTAGTGGCTTGGGGGAGGGATTATTTAGGATTCAGCCTGGCTAGGTTTTTAAAAAAGAATGCCACTGCAGAGCTGCAGTGGCATTAGAAGGATAACAAACTATAACTCTAACAGTTTGGCCAATTCGCGCTCTTCGAGAAGCTCTTCAATACGTTGACGAGTCTTAGGCGTTTCGGCTTGTGTTTTGGTTGACTTGCCTGCTTTTTTACTGCGGCTAGCTTGAACTTTTACTTTAGTTATAGACATCGTAATCTTCCTTGGATTCTGCTTTGAGTTATTATTTACCCTAAGCGTTACATGACTCTTTTAGTGCTTTACCTGCTTTAAATGCAGGCGTTTTTGATGCTGAAATTTGAATCTCTTCGCCCGTTCGTGGGTTACGACCAGTACGAGCAGCACGAGAATTAACTTTGAAACTACCAAAACCTAGGATGGCAACATCATCACCCTTAGCCAATGTATTAGAAATACCTTCAACAAGTGCGTTTAACGCTGAACCTGCTTGTTCCTTCGAGATATCTGCTGAAGTGGCAATGTGATCAACTAACTGAGATTTGTTCATATTCTATATTCCTTATTGAGTACGAGTGGCGCTTATTTTTAAGGCCGAGCTTGTTCCATCTTAGCAATAAGGACTGAAATAGTGTTAACGTCTGGGTAGGGTTTTGTAAAGTAATCAACAAGATTGAGCGTTAACTCGCCTTTTATTATAACTGAATGTAATTCTTTAGCTATTGGTAATTTAAATACTGGTTATTAAACTGATATGAAAAAGGCGAGCATCTATCTTCTATTGGGTTAAGAGAGTCAATAATAAGCCAGCACTTTGTTTATAAATGAGTAGGGTTATTAGTTAATTGATTAATTAGTTAGTTAAACTAGGAGCAGAAATAAAAAAGCCCAGCGAGAGTGCTGAGCTTTGATTTTGAGCTTGCAATGCAGAACTATTTAGTAATAAAGATTTGTTCTGTTTCTAGTGACGTCATAGCGCGAACTTGACGCCAAATATAGTAGAAAATACCTAACATCATCAGCATGCTTGGGATTGCAATGGCTGGGTAGCTGTAAAGTGTCAGTTTGCCAAGCTCTTCATTAAAAGCGGCTGTGCCCGCTGGGCTTGTCACAATCCACGTCGCTAAGAAGTAGTTCATCGCAGAAGAGAAAGCGAAAGTACTCGCGAACATGTAATTTGACGTCATTAAACAGCGGTCGAACTTTGCTTGGTGGCCAAACTGTTTTAAACGTTCTTCAATGAGAGAGATGTTTAGCAGTGCTGGCGTGAAGATGACTTTTTGGATGAACGGATAGCGAGTAAAAGTAGAACCAAGAACCGCTAAACCAATTATGCCTGGGATTAACGCTTCTTTTAATGCTAACCAACGCGTGTCCAATTCGAAGAAACCAATGCCACCTGTTAATAACACACTCACAAAACCAAGTGCCGCGATGAAATTAAACTTCTTGTTGCGGATTAGTTCCATACCACCGTAAGCGATAGGGAAAGCCAGTGCCACAAGCAGTGCTAAACCTGTTCCTAGGTGCTCCTCTCCACTGAATTTCATCAAGATGAATGATGGAAGAAAGACGTTAAAAACGATTTCGAAAAGAGGGCTAGATTTTTTGTTTTCTGTGTTACTCATAATTTCTAAATACATTATGTTATGGATTTATTCTCAGGGATTGTTGTTTACCTCGCCCAAGATGTAAAGCCCTAAGGTATCATGCTGTGTAACGACATGTGACATTTAGCACGTCATTTACTGTTTAAGTCTTTGAATTTAAGTTAAGAAACTCGTTGGGCTCTGCGCTTCTTAAAGGCGTGCCAGCCAGCACTGAGAATCGTTTTTATGACTACACTAAGCGCACTTAACTGAGGATCTGCATTTTTTCCTGCGGCAATACGCCACATTTGATGCTCGTACCAAACCAGTCCAACCATCGCCATTTTATCTAGTGTTGGCTTGCCTGTCGTTGGCACAGTTAACGGCATGCCGTGGTTTGGATCTTTTATCAATCGATTGGGGAAGTCTGGGTCAACCGCCATGGTTCGTGCAATTCCAATAAAGTCAGTCGCAAAGGTTTGTAACGCGTCGTTCATTGCTGGTGCTGTTCGAAAGCCACCAGTGACCACCAAAGGTGTATCTACAAGCTTTCTCACCTTCATCATGTAATCCATAAAGTAGGCCTCGCGCTTCAATGTACTTGCCTTTAAAGGTGGGGTTTTATTTTTAGATCCCATCATCGAAGGGCTTTCATATGTGCCACCGGATATTTCAATTAAGTCGATACCGTCGCTACTGAGCGTTTGTACAACTTGCATCGACTCTTCTTCAGTGAAGCCACCTTTCATGAAATCAGCACTGTTGAGCTTAATCCCCACAGGAAAGTCATTACCTACTTCTTTACGGATCGCACGGTAGACTTCGAGCACGAATCTGAGTCGGTTCCCTAATGAACCACCCCATTTATCGTCGCGTTGATTGTGTCTTGAGGATAAGAATTGACTCACAAGGTAACCATGAGCACCATGAATTTGCACGCCAGTAAATCCTGCCTGTTTTGCCAATTTTGCGCTTAAGGCAAACTTATTAATTACTTCATGTATTTCTGAGTCTGTTAGTGCTCGTGGGGTGTTAAAGCCTTTTTCTAATCCGCGTTCTAAAGAGATAGCTGAAGGGGCGACAGGCTGGTCACAAAGGAATTTAGGGATCTGTTTACCAGGATGGTTTAGCTGCATCCATATCTGAGAGTCGTTTTGCTTTCCGGCACTAGCCCAATCACGAAAGATGGTGAGGTCACTTTGCTCGTCCAAGACGACGTTGCTAGGTTCACCAAGTGCATTTCTATCAACCATCACGTTACCTGTCATGGATAAACCGATGCCACCTTCAGCCCAACGCTGATAAAGGGTTGTTAAACCAGTCTTAGGGTTATGCTGTTTGTCGCCAAGTTGTTCACTCATCGCTGATTTGAAGAGTCGATTTTTGATGATTTGGCCGTTGGAAAGGGTGAACGGTTTGCTGAGGTTGATCGAATTCATACGCTATTGGTTACTTCTTTTAAATGATGGTTTTAGTATGTCTTATTTTGTCGACTGTTCCGAGTAATTCGACTCATGTTTGGTTTATATGTGTTCAGTTTTGAATTTTATAGACATTGAGAATAACTGAATGTTTCCCCTTCAAATGCCAATCACAAAAATAAGTGAGTGTGACTGACTGAAGGGGAGCTAAGGGGGGGGGGTAAAAAACTATTTCTCGAAGATAAGATTGAAACTTAATGGGATCTTGTCTGAAAGGGCTAATCCGCCAACCGTCGCTGAAAGCTTGTTTAGGTTATCTGTCGATATTCCAAAATCAGCGCCGTTTACAATGATGGTAGAAGCAGAATTGACCATAACAAAACCGTCCGTCGGAATTACAACAACAGGGAAATCAATTTTCTTTGTCATACCATGTAAAGTGACTTCGGCTGAGATGGTCGTGTTTTGCGGATCGCTAGAAAGTATTGATGGGTCAATTTTCCCGGCTATCTTCACCTCAGGGAAAGTCATGGATTCAAAGTAGAGTTCATTGAGTCTTTGGTCACGAATCGCTATGCCAGTGCTTAGGCTCTTTAGGTCCAACATTATAGCAAACTGTCCATCTTTTGTGAGCCCTCCTGATGACGCTTTGATCGACGCGGGCTCAACAACAAACTGCTTTTTAATGGTTGCGAAGGTGATATTTGATAATTCTGAATCTAACGTGTAGCCGCTTTCCGCGAAAGATTGAGCGGAGATAACGGTATAAAAGAGACCGAGCGTAGAGATTAGTTTTTTCATAGTTGGGTCACCAAGTTGCTGAATTTACCAGTCTAACGTTATAAACCAGTTTGCTTTTTGCATATCTTTTTGAATAGAAAGATAAATAAAAGCTTAGACCAGCGTGCAACAAATTACCCTAGGTAAGTGAGTACATCGCCATATTATTGGAACCATGATCTGCTAGTTGTTCGTACATCATTTGTTATGTTATAACATATCTATAATTTCACTCTTACATTTAGATATTAATGATAAAAGTAAGAGTGAGGCGAAAAGAATGCGCAAGGAGATTACGTAATGAATGCCGTTTTAACGAAGCCTTTGGCAACCAATAGCAATCAGCCACCCAACATTAGTTCAGCCGTAAGTATCAAAGATCAAGCGAGTCACAATGCGGGTTCTAGTGCTTCTGAGCAGCCAACTGTATTAGCCGACATCTATCAAAGTGATATCAATATCGCGATTTGGCAGCGTAACTTTGATCAAGAACTAACGGGTGAAATCAGTGAATTTATCGCTTTGAACCCAAACTTCAGTAAATCTATTAACCTGTCACCAGAGAATGCTTATGAGAAGCTAGAGTTTGCGACAGATGGAACGGCTTCAAAGGCTCTGTTAGGTAATATGGTGGAGCTGGTGGATATGTTTTGTTGTTTGTTCGAGCTTGAAGAAGTAGGGCTACGTTTAGCGGTTTTGAATCAAGCGATGTGTCCACGCTTCCATTTTGACCAAGTGCCTTGTCGCCTAGTAACTACCTATCACGGCACTGCAACTCAATGGGTGCCGAACTATGCGGTAGATCGCTCAAAGCTAGGTCGTGGAAGCAACGGGCAACCTGATTCAGCTTCAGGGCTGTACAGTCACGAGTCTGATATTCAGGAACTCTCAAGTGGCGATGTTGCTCTGTTAAAGGGTGAGCGCTGGGGGGGAAACGAAAACGCTGGCCTTGTCCATCGGTCACCAGTCACTGATCCAGACGAGACGCGGCTATTGTTGACTTTGGATTTTGGTTAGTCCCACTACATTCGCGAGACTATTTTCAGTAAACGACTCATCTCTTGTTGTTCCCGGGTTCTAATACACTTAGGTATTGTCGATGGATCTGAGCAGGGAACGGTAACAGACCTTCTTGGATTGCACGCCCATTGTCGGTTAGATCAGTATTCAAAGAGCGATGGTTAATCCATGTTTCTTGAGTTCTGTGTTAAATGCCCTTGCTGCATCATTCGCAATTACATGGCTTAACCAACGAGTGGTTTGCTGTTTATTAAGCGCTTCATTTATTGGTTCGTTCTTCTGCTCTAGATTGAACACCGCCAATACGCTTTTACACAGGTTGAAACCTTAGTTAAGAAAGCCAATGACACTTTGGATGGTAACGATACAAATTAGCAGACGCTGGAATAAACCAGTTTAAAGCTAGCAACGCATAGCCAAGCGTTATTGACGTTGTTTCCGTTGGGCAGTCAAGAGGGGAGTAAAGCAAAAGAGAGTGTTTGGAACCAACCGGAGAAATTCAATCGACTACTTGGGCAAATGGATCAGGATTTTCAGAAACTCTACCGAGGCAGTCAAAGTCGTGATGTATCGTTAGCGGGATCAGGGCTGGAAGCAGCGCAAGCCACTTGCAAAGGCTGTCATCGTTCACACATATCAATAATACAACCTGTCGTCGGTTTCATTATTTATTTTAAAGCGTAAAATATATTCAGCTTGCAACCGTTTTGGCAACCAATTTGTTCGCCACGTTTTTTTACTTCCACATTATAGGTTTCCTATGTTCAAGAAACTCTCGCTTAAGAATAAGTTAGCGATCTCAGCTAGCATGGCCATCATCCTGGGGGGGATTTTGGTCGAAGCTCTATCTTTTCGTGCTTCATTACAACGACTTGATGTTGAAGTTGCACAACGTTTAGAAGGCACGTCGGCATCTTACAATCAATATGTTTCGGATTGGATCTTATCTAAAGAGCGCGCGCTGACTTCTCTTTCGAAAGAATCAAAACAAGAAAGTTTGGTAACTCACCTTAAACAAGTTCGTGATTCCGCATCTTTTGATAATGTGTTCTTGGCCTTTCCGGATGGCTCACAAAAGAACGCGAACGGAGTGGTACTGCCACCGGGTAATGATGACCCTCGCCAATGGGGCTGGTACACAAACGCGGTAGCGAACCCAAGTAAAGTCTTCATGGACAATCCAACGGTGGCCGCTGCGACGGGCGCTAATGTTGTTTCACTAGGAACCGCAATGCAATTGCATGGTCAACAAGTGGTGTTAGGTGCAGATGTTGAGATTACCGACATTCTTA
>PJEL010004304.1_pt1 | contig 11835 bp, 9 predicted proteins | sample 1853271 | NCBI WGS metagenome assembly PJEL01 (sample SAMN08108733, study PRJNA415343) | Invertebrate metagenome, whole genome shotgun sequencing project. | host: Globobulimina | place: Sweden: Gullmar Fjord | collected 2015-08 | reverse complement strand
CGTGCCGGGGCCCGGATGGCAGTTGCGGGATGTGACGGGGGAGGCATGGCCGCATTCCGGTGGCTGTAGGGTGATGTCAAGGCGGGGTTTTGCCGGCGCGGGGGTTCGCGTGGATGAGGGGATAGACTTTTGAGCGGAAGAGGAACCAAAAAAGAAAGCGGCGGTCTTTCGACCGCCGCCAGGGCTTGCTCATGTTCAGTATTGTGGGTCGGCTTAGCCGAGCAGTGAGAGTACCGACTGAGGCTGACCGTTTGCGATCGCCAGGGACTGAGTCGCGGCCTGTGCCATGATCTGCTGCCTGGTGAGGTTCGCGGTTTCGGTCGCGAAGTCAGTGTCTCGGATGCCGGATTCGGCCGCCGCAGTGTTCTCGAGGGTGACCCCGAGGTTATTGATAGTGGATGCAACCACGTTCTTGGTGAAGGCACCGAGTCGGCCCCGCAGACTGGAGGTCTGCTTAATGGCCTTGTCGATGATCTTCTGGGCCTTGGTGAGGTCACCGTTGACGACGTTTCCGGTACCGCCCGATTTGAGAGCGGAAAGGAACCCATCGACGGTGTCACCGAGGTTACCGGTAGTTGTGGTACCGATTCCCAGCGAGACCTTTCCAGCGAGGTTGACCTTAGGTGCGAGGTTGAAGTCCGCCCCGCCGCCTGTGATCTCGAAGGTGGCGGTTTGCCCAATATTATTCAGGGTTCCGGTCCCGTCGATCGTGATCGTGACATCGAAACCGTCGCTGGCGACTCGTGCTGAAAGGCCGTCCGTAGTGGCCGAGTTTCCGTTTATCGTTACCGAGGCGTCTTGCCCGAAGTCCTTGTAGTCGGTTGTCGTTGCGTCCACCAGCGTATCTGCAGCGCCAATTATGCTGTCAGTCGTCCCATCGAGGACTTTTGCCCTCACATATTGGTCGCTTCCATACGTAAGGGAATGAATCGCGACTTTGTTGACGTCGATGGTACCCAACGCCGCCGAAACGCCGAGAGCATCCTTGAAGGTATTGATGGCAGAGACGATATCCCCCTTGGCAGTTCCCGAGGCGAACGTAAACTGCTGTACGCCATCCATACCAGTGACTTCAATCGTCACCGACCCATTGTCCTGGGCATCCATAGTGGCGCCGGTGGACAGGTAGACGGCAGCAGTTTGTGCCGAAGTGGCCACCGCGATTGTCACGCTGATATACGAGTTGGCGGCGTCACTCATCCTTGCAGATTGGATGCTGACATCGTCAATCACGGCAGTGTCGACGTTCGATGTGGTGTAATCGAAGTTGCCGTTGAGGAGCTTGGAGCCATTGAAGCTGGTGGCGTTTGCCACGCGGTCAATGGTCTGAAGAATCGAATCAATTTGGAGCTGATTCGCTTCTTTCTCCTCCTTGGATACACCCGCATCGTTGGCAGTCTGTCCGACAAGTGACTGCAATTCGATGAGTAGGGTGCTGATCTCCTGAAGCCCGCCCTCCGCGACATTGACAACCTGCTCGGCCCTCTCGGCGTTTGAAATCGCCGCAGAAATGGCCTTCTTTTCAGCTCGCAGGTTCTCGCTCGCGATCAAACCGGCCGGATCATCAGCACCACGGTTGATTCTAAGACCCGTACTCAGTCGTTGAAGACTGGTATTGAGTGCCTTGTTCTGGTTACCCAGCACCCGCCGGGCTAGCAGAGAAGGGACATTGGTGTTGATACGACTCATTGTGTCCTCCGTGAACACGCTCCAGCCACTGTTAGGTGGCAAATCAATCCGTTAGGAACCCAAGCAAGATGCGGCGTTTCTTTCGATTGCCGCACGCCGTCTCCAGCGGCTTGCGAATCCCGAGCTTTCATAAGGCGGTTCCATACGCCATTGGCTTCCTAAACTCTTTCTCGCCCCAAACAAACGATCTCCATCTCCGACGTCGGTCTCAACTCTGACCAGTGGGGCACACCTGCGCGTCAGAGTCGCAAATGCAGTATCGGTCCCACATGGGGGCCACTTCACTTGTGCTGAGAATCCTGAAAAAAAGTTCGTGCGGGCCCGTCGCAGATCGAACCCCTCCAGAGCCGGTCTGCGCGCTGGTTAAGCGCATGAAAAGACCCCCGCTTCCCTCGGCGGGGGTCGATTAGCGTGGTTATTATCGCGCCCTGAATTATGGGACCTGGGGATTACCCCAGAAGCGCCAATACGCTCTGACTAATCATGTTCGAGGTGGCCAAAACTGAAGTCCCGGTCTGGGTCAGAATCTGTGCTCGAGTGAGGGCCGCGGTTTCCGCGGCGAAATCCGCATCCCTCACTTTGGATTCACTGGCGGAGATGTTCTCGAAGCCGATCTGTAGAGCCCGGATATTGGTCTGCAGGGTGTTTCGCTCGAAAGCGCCGAGTCGGCCTCTGAGGATTGAAATGTCCGTGATCGCCGAGTCCAGGACGAGTGAGGCGCTTCGCGCCTCTCCCGCGATGAGAGAGTTGGTCTCGCCGGAGCGCAGGGAATCCAGGTGGTAGCGTATCCCTTCGAGAGTAGTCCCGCCCAGGCGACTGGCGGCAATAGAGGTTATGCCGAAGCCCACCTGCTGGGTTGAGGAGATCGCGGGGCCAAGCTGGAAGTTCGCCCCGCCGCCGGTGATTCGGAACTCCTTCTGGCTACCGGTGGTATTCGCGTAATCCTCGCTGAGCGTCATTGCGAGGTTCAGGGCGGGGGTATTCAGCGAGACATCGAGCCCATCGCCAGTGGCGAGCGCCCCATTGATGATGGCCGCGACATCCCTTCCCTCATCGCGTTGTGTTTCATTGCCTCCGGATTGATCGTAAACGGCGAAGAAATCACCCCCGACGCCGGTCTTGCGGACGGAGACGAACTGATCTGCCCCGTAACTCAATGAATTGAAGGTGACGCCCTGAGTTGGATCGGCCGCACTGACCAGGGCGGCGCTGACCCCTGTGGTTTCTTTGACGGTATTGACGGCGGCGACGACCTCGGCCATGGAGCGTCCGGAGACGAAGGTAAGGGTCTGGACGCCGATGTTACCGGCCAATTCGACGGTGACGCTGCTGAGGAGGGTTCCAGCCCCGGCGGAAAGAAACAGTTCGGCCGTCTGAGCGGAACTGATGACCTCGATTTGAACGGGGACATTGCTGGCGGTTCCGAATTGAGCACCGTAGATATCAACGCCCACGATTGCACTGTTGGCGATTCCCGAGGTGAGATATGAGAGAGAGCCGTTAAGCAACTGCAGACCGGCGAAGCTGGCGGTGTTGGAGATTCTGGTGATGGAATCGATCGCGCTGTCGATCTGAAGTTGATTGGCCTCGATCTCCTCCTTGCTCACCCCGCCGGTGTTGGCCGCCTCGATCACCAGGCCCTTGACTGATGTGAGGAGTTGTGCGACCTCGGTCAGGTATCCCTCGGTAGTGGCGACAACCGAGCTTGCTCTTTCGGAATTGTCGATGGCCTGATCAAGCCCCTGCAATTCTGACCGAAGTCGTTCTGAGACGATGAGGCCGGCGGGGTCATCAGCACCGCGGTTGATGCGGAGGCCGGTTGACAGTCTCTGCAGTCTTGTTGCGAGGTCATCACTGGCCCTCGCGAGATTGCTCTGGGCGATCAACGACGGAATATTCGTATTGATCCTAGCCATGGCAATCCTCCTTGATTGAGGCTGGGCACCTGGGTGGCGGCCCCGACAACCCGTCGAGGAAGGCGGTCAGATCCCGAAGTGAGGAGTCTGAGGGCCTTCTTCCGCCGCTCTGGTCTGGTCAGGCAGTTTCCTTTTCAGGCGCTGTATTCCTGTTTGCGAGTCGAGCGGCGACGGGCACCGAGTTGTGCCTGACCTTCTCCGCTTGATCCTTGGGCCTGATCGAGCGGAATTCGGCCCCTTTGAGACAGGCCGCCTGTTCGTTTTCGCGTCGAATGGCGTCGTAGACTTCCTTGCGATGGACAGCAATCCTGACGGGGGCTTTTATGCCCAGGCGGACCTTGTCGCCTCGGATGTCAACGACGGTGAGTTCGATCTCATCACCGATCATTATGGTTTCGTCGCGCTGACGAGAGAGCACCAACATCAGACGGCTCCTTCCTGGATGCGGGTCCCGGCGGCAGGTCTTTTTTGCCGGTTCCCTCTCGAGGCGTCCTTGCCTCGAGCAGTCAGCTCTTTGCCTCGCGCCCGAGTGAGAACATGAGAGGATCGGGCGGTGGAGGATTCAGAATCCGGCTCGTGGGCTAGGCCGATGCAGCCTGCACAGATGGCCCGAGCTGGACGATTTCGTGTCTCGTGGCCCACCGCTTGTCGGCGAGCACAAGCTGCATCGCCTGACGAGTGGCCACATTGACGACGAGGGGCCCCTGAAAGTTCGCGGTCAGCGAGCCCTCGTGCTTGTTGACGATGACGAAGATTTGAGCATCATCCAGCTTCTGCATTGCGAGCTCCTCCATCTGTTCTTTACGGATGGTCGCCTGATAATCGTCGACCCACATGCCGGGGTCGGTGACCACAAAGGCCAGCTCGGGAGCTTCGGTGGATTGAAGCCAGAAGAAGACGCCGTCATCATCGGGTTGGAGCAGAGCGAATTTCTTGTAGCTCGAGAAGCCGAGCAAACCCGCGGGGAAATCGACGACCCGGTCCTCATCGACATCCACTGTTCCAAACCGTGTTGTTTGCACGTTCATCACGAACGCTCCAATCGATCGGCCAACCATTCCTTGGTCTATGACGCTCTCAACTCCAAGAGCATCCGGACCTCCTGTCCCGACACGCGGGCCCGGCCGTGAGGCCAGCGTGCCTTATTGTCCCGCTATCTGAGAAAATCCATCAGGCTCATGTTTGTAATGCTGCTCGCGGTGGTCAGGGCCGCCTGGAGCTGCTGTTGGAGGAGTGAGAAACGCAGTGCGGCATCGGTGAAGTCCAGATCCTGCATTTCGCTTCTCAATCCCTGATCCTGTATTTGGAGATCTTCGTTTCTTATCACGGTGTCACTGATTCGTCGTGTGCGAACACCCACTTTCGCTCGAGTCTCGGCGGATCGTGAGATGTCCGCTTCCAGCTTCTCCCCAGCAAGAATGATGCCTCGCTCATCATTTCCCTCAAGGGCATCTCTAAGGGCCATGAGGTGTGTGAAGATGCTTTCCACGGCAACAGTTGCGCAGTCGTCGCCCGTTAATGTTGCGCCCGTGGTGGAGGCGAGGATCCCCAGGTCTTCAGCGGCGAATGAGCCGTTAATGGCCTCGACGGAGAACGTTCCCGCACCAACGGTGTTGTCCGTGAGCTCGATTCCATTGCCATCGGTCGCCAGCGCCGCGGTGACGGTCCCCGCTGAAGCCGCGTTTATGTCATCGAGGATGTCATCGACGGTGACGGCCCCGGCGAAATCCACGGAAAAGGAAGCTCCATCGCGGGTGGTGATCAGTACATCCAGATCTGCGGCGGGGTCAGGCAGTCCGGTAACGGGATCGAGGCTTCCGGTTCTGATGTTGACGCCCAGCCCTGCGTTGAAGTCCGCAAGGAGTGTGTCATCGTCGAATGATCTGACCCCCAGTTGAGTGGCGGTTGTGCCTCCCGCGACTTCGCCGATGCTCATGGCGCTGCCGGAGAGTTCGTTGATGAAGTTCAACCGGTCGCCGGAGTCGGCGATCTCGACCCTGATTCCCATGTCAAGGCCATCGACCGCATTCATGATCTCCTGGATGGTCGTGAGGCCTGAGAGATCCAGATCGCGCGAGACGTTCATATTGGACAGGCGAATGGTCCCCAGTGCGACGCCGGGCAGGCTGGAGATAAGCGTGTGCTCGGTCAGCTTGGGATCAACGTCGGCTCCCGTTCCCCCGCCGAGGAGGGGAAAAGTGGTGTTCAGGCCTAGATCTGCGGCAACTGAGTCGGTGGCCTGATCGGTGATGGTGATGGGGCCGGCGCCGGGAAGGATCTCGAACCGGTTCTGAGTCGCGGGGTCAATCTGTACTGTCGCTCCGGGGTCCTCTGCCTGGATCGCGGCTTGGAGCGTGTCCACGATATCCTGGACGGTGTGGGCTTCGGTAAGATCTACGGAGATGTCCGTTCCGTCTACATCAACGTTGATGGAACCGAGCGTGATGCCGAGACCTCGGGCGCCGTTGAGGTCATCGAGCCGGGTGTCACTGACCATTTCTGGATCGAGATCATGGTCTCCCTGGACCCGTGAGCTGAGGGCCCCGAAAGCGTCTTCGCCTGAGACGGTGATGGGAAGTGTTCGCGAGAGCCCGAGATCGGTGTGCAGGCCGTCGCCCTCGCCCTGATAGACAAGACCTCCTTTGAGGCCGACGATGGGCTGGCGATCGGTCGCGGTTCCGCCGAAGAAGTAGATCTGCTGGAACTTGCGGTTTGCGATGTTGGTCATTTCCTGGATGATTGCATCGATAACCTTTGCCTGATTCTGGCGTGTTTGTTCGTCGCTGCCGACTCCGATCTGGCCTGAGGCGACACTCTTGGCTTCGAGGAGCATATCGGACATGTCGCCGAGGGCGGCGTCGATGTTGTTGAGCACCGATTCGGCATGTGAGAGGTTTCGCAAGCGTTGATCGCGCCGTTCGATGATGTCATCGAGCACGCTGACTGCGCTGGTTCCTATTGGGTTGTCAGACGGCCGGTTGATATCTTTTCCGGAGGCCATCTTCACTTCCATCTCGAGCAGGCGGATGCTGGCCCGGGAGATCGAGCCAAACATGATCTGCGATGAGAGCATGTTGGGGACTCGTGCGACGTTGGACGGAATCGTGCTCATGAGTTCAGTTCCGACAGATGGCTGAGATCATTCATTCGTATCCTTCCGGCTCACCTAGGCAATGCTCAACAGGACCTGGAGCATCTCATCGATCACGGTGATGAACCTCGAGGCGGCCTGGAACTGGCGCTGAAAAGTCAGAAGGTTGATTGACTCCTCATCGAGGGAGACGCCCGATACGGCCTGGTGCTGGGCGTAGAGGCTGTCGCGAACGATGCCTGCGGATTCGACGGCTGCGGTGGCGGCGCTGGTACGGACGGCGAGGTTATTCACTGAATTCTGCCAGTACTCTCGCATGGTCACGCCGCCGAGTCCGTCGATCTCGACTTCCTGCAGATCAGCGAGGGCGAGGGCGGTCTCGTTGGATCCGGGGATGTGTGATCCGCCCACGGCGAGCATGGTCGGATCGTCGAGGACTGTCTGGTTCACCCCAAAGGTGCTTGCGCTCTGGCCGGTGAAGAAGGTGTTCACGCCGAGGGCCGCGAGAGCGCCTGAAGTATCGTCGGAGAAGCTGAGCTCGTAGCCGGTGTCGGCGTCGAGGGTGAACAACCTTTCGGGGCTGACCCCGGCGGTGACGTTGGGCACGCCCACGACAATGTTTATCTCGTCAATAAGGTCCTGGAGGGACATGGAGTCGCCATCGACGTTGATCTGGAACGAGGTGCGTTCGCCGGTTTCCTGATGGGTGACGTGTATGAAGAAGCTACCGTTCTCGATTGGGAAAGGCAGATCGGAATCGCCGGAGTTCAGGTTTGCGGTGAAGTCTTCTATCTCATAAGTACCGGTGACAGAGCTGAAGCCGCGTTCGCCCTGGCCCTGGGAGTGCAAGCGGTTGACCTGGAAGATGAGTTGTTGAGCAAAGAGGTCCAGTGATTCGACGGCAGGGGTGAGGGTGTTATCGCGTTGTCGCATGAGGCCGCCGATGGAGCCCCCGGTGACATCGATATCGGTGCCGTCGGCGGCGACTCGGATTGATACTTCGAGCGTGCCGTTGACGGATTCGGTACGCATTTCGACGCCGCGGGACTGGCTCCCCATGAGGACGGGTACGGAATTGACAAGGATGTTGCTGAGCCCGCTTTCCTGCTCGATGACGGTGACATCCATGTACTGGGCGAGTTCGTCGATGAGGATTGCCCGTTGATCGCGGAGGGCCCCCGCTTCGCCGACGCCGGATTCGGTCTGAGCGATCTGGACATTGATATTGGCGATCTGATCCAGAATGGTGTTAACTTTGTCGACGGTGGTACCGAGCTGGCGGTCCACCTGTTGGAGCAGCACGCCGTAATCTTCGCGCATGTCGGCGACACGATTGCCGAGGCTGACCCCCTGCTGGATCACGACGGCGCGTACGGCGTTGTCCGATGGATTGTTGGCCAACTCCGAGAAGCTGTTGAAGAAAGCGCTGAGCAGGCTTGAGAGATCGTTGCCCGACAGTTCGTTCTGGAGGGTTTCGATGGAGGCGAGATACTGCTGATCGATAACCGCGGAGTGTTCCTCGCTCAGGGCGTCGCGGTATCGCGCCTGAAGGGCAGTATCGACTTCTCGCCGGACGGAGAGGATCTGCACGCCTTGGCCGACGAACTGGCCGTTGCCCATGACTTGACCGCGAATGGGCGTAAGCTGCACCGTCCGGCGAGAGTATCCCGCGGTGGCGGCGTTGGCCATGTTGTCGCCGGCGACCTGTATCGCCGCCTGTGAGGCGACGAGTGCGGATCGGCCGACTTGTATTGCGCCATTTAAACTCATGGTGGATTCGGCTGTCGTAGGCTAGGTGTTGATGGCGGCGGCTAACTCTTTATGTCCACGCAGTAGTTCACCTGCGCGCCGACGGCGATGCGACCCCTGCGTTCGTAGAGACCGACGCGGCTGAGGACGCCGTTGATCGTCTGGGCGATTCCGGTCATGTGTCGATCGAGTGCTTCGGCGGCAGTTCGAACGATCGAACTCTCGCGTCTGACTTCATGAACACACTCTCTGAGCTTCTCTGCGAGATCCTGGAGCTCCCGTTTTTGCGGTTCTCCCACTGCCTCGGCGATTTGCATCACGGTGAGGGGATTGTCCGCGTCTGGAGTGAGTTGTCCGGTCATGCTTCCGATCAGTTCCAGGCGGCGCTTCTCCAACTCCCCCATTCTCTGAATAAGGGCGTTCTCCTCGCGAGTAAGCCCCGCGATGGCATCCAGGTCGGCGGTCCTGATCGCCTCTCGTTTCCGCTGTATGCTGGAAAACAGCCTGCGGTGGCTCTCGATCTGAATCGCGAGGATCCTCACGAGCAGATCAACTTGGCTCTTGAGATCGTCGGCGGTTTGTTTTATTGTTTTATCCGACGACATCGAGTTCTCCGTTGATCGCATGGTGCGGGTCATCAGCCGGACCGTTACTCATGTCCAGAAAGTGCTTTTCGAGAGAATCCACGAGAGGGAAGTTTGGATTCGAAGTGATGCGTTCGGCGAGGTGCTGATCGAGCAGCGGGCCGAATCTGCGTTCGGCATCGCCGGGGGCGAAGGCTCCGGTGGCCTGACTGGTCTCGCGTAGAGCCGCGAGTATGGGTTCGATGAACACGACGCCAACGAACGCCTGAGCCGCCTTTCTCGCCCGCTGAGTCTTCTCATCTTCCGGGGCGGTGCGGAGACGGTCTTCGAACGACGCAGCGCTGCCCCGCTGCGCGTTGGTCATCGGGGTCTTCGCGAAAGAGGCGAATGCGGGATTGAGGGCAGAGATGCTCATTCGCTGACTATCTCCGCGTGCAGGGAGCCGGTTTTCTTCAGTTCGTAGATAATTGCGATCTGGTCATCAACGCTCACGTTGAGCCGATCGAGCGCGCGCAGGAGCTCGATGAGCTTGGTGGAGCTTCGACTGGTACCATCGGTAGTATCCAGAGGCGCCCACCGGCCGGAGCCTGCCGGCGCACCGGCGTCCGGCATCGGTGCGGGGGCGATGTTTGTCAGCTGCATTCCTTTGTGGGCGATGCCGACTGGCCCTATTTCGACATCGCCTTTGACGGCGATGATGCCGGCTTTCTCGTTGATCACGATCCTCGCCTCAGTGCGGATCAGGGAAGGATCGATGGGGATGGTGAGCAGCGAAGCGATGAACTGGGCCGGTCGCCGGAGATCCGCTTCTGGCAGTTGGATCCTGATGTTCTTCGCATCCTCGACTCTGGCGACGTTGCTGAGCCCCTCGAAGGCGAATTCATCGTTGATGGAGGCCTCGATGGTGATAGCGACGGGGTAACCGGCGTATTGGTCCTTCAGGACCAGCGTCATAGAGCCGGATCTGGATAACACGGAGGTGCGGATGTCCTTGAGCATCTGTCCGCCGTTGCGGATGGTGGCGCTGCCGGGGTTGTCGGTTTCGATAATCAGCGACCCCTGGGCGATGGCCATGGTGGGGAGATTGGGCGAATCGGGGCCGGGAGGCCTGAGCAGCGATGGGAACAGTCGACCTCCGGCAAGGCTCTCGGCGTTGAAGAGCTTATCGACGGAGACATCGAGAACATCGCCCTCGCGTACGCCGGCGGCGGGGACCTCCATGGTCACGGTGACGATGGCGTAGGCATCGGCCTTGGCCAGTTCCGTGAGGTCCGCGATGGGATTTCCGAGGTTGGAAAGCAGCTTCCCGAACGGCCGGGCGGCGACGAAAGAGCTTTTTGAGGTATCGCCGGTCCCGTTGAGTCCGACGACAATGCCCATTCCCACGAGAATGTTCTTCTCGTGGCCTTTTACTCTGACGAGATCCTGCACCGCGGTTGCCGGGGCACTTTCTGCGCATAGCGCAAGAACAGTGCATGTGAGAATCTTGGTTAGATGCGTTCTGACGATGTTCATCGCGGACCTCCTGTCCCAAAAGCGATGTGCTCAGGTGACTCATGCAAAGGGTGGGCCAAGGGGGCGGCGGATTTCATCGGGGCTGCGATCGACCGTACAATCGCTGGCGGTTTGGAGTCCATCCCTAAAGAAACCAGAACAACGACCGCCCCGCACGCCGCAATGGGGGTGGTGCCGGTTGTTCTGGCGGTCTGGGCGATCGGAGGGGCCCCCGGGTTGAGTGTGCTGATGACTTCGGCGCCTTGGGCGATCCTGTGGCTCGTGGCGGCACTGGGGCTGGGCTGGCCGCTACGGAGGTGGCTGCTTCCGCGGACGGAGGATGGGTTGGCGCTGCAAGCGGTGCTGGGGGTGGCGGCCCTGATGCTGCTGGACAATGCCTTGGGGAGGATCGGGTTTCTGCAACTGGGGGGCTCAGCCGGGGCGTGGGCTCTGACGGGGGTAGGAGTGGTGCTGCTTGGAATGCAGCAAATAAGGATTGCGGGCCGGGATACCGGCCGACCGCCGGATGTGACGAGCCGGCTGGTTTGGATCGGGCTGCCGGCCGCGGGGCTGCTGGTTCTGGCCGCATGCTCGGCCCCGGGTTGGTTGTGGGCGAGCGAGTTCGGGGGATATGACGCCCTGAGCTACCACTTGCAGTTGCCGAAGGAGTGGCTGGAGGGCGGCGGGATCCGGGGGCTGGAACACAATATATATAGTTACCTGCCGTCTTATATGGAGGCGGCGTATTACCATCTGTCGGTGCTGCGCGGGGATGGGATCGAGGCGGCGTATGCGTGTCAGTTGTTGCACAGTCTGATAACGCTACTGACAGCAGCGGTGGTGGGCAGGATCGGTTTTCGTGTTGGAGGCACGCTGATCGGCGCGGCTGCGGGTCTGCTGGTGCTGGGTACGCCCTGGACTATCGTGGTGGGGTCGCTGGCGTACAACGAGATGGCGGTCGCGTTGATGCTCGCGGGCGGCTTGCTGATCGTCATGGATGATTCATCAAGGGAATCGCCCGGCAAACGGGGGGCGGCGATGGGGCTTCTGATCGGGGCGGCGTGCGGGGCGAAGTTGACGGCGGTGGGTTTTGTGGTATTGCCGACGTTGGTGTTTTGTGGTTGTCGGGTGATGTTTGGAAAGCCGCAAGTGGGAGCAGTTGATGAAGAGGATGGGGTTGGTTCGTTGAGTAGTTTGGTAAGGGGGTTGGGTTGGATTGCGGTGGGTGGGTTGGTGGCATTGGTGCCTTATGCGCTGCGTAATTATGTGGCGACGTATTTTGGTAATCCGTTTTTCCCGTTTGCGACGTCAA
>PJEL010004303.1_pt1 | contig 11837 bp, 16 predicted proteins | sample 1853271 | NCBI WGS metagenome assembly PJEL01 (sample SAMN08108733, study PRJNA415343) | Invertebrate metagenome, whole genome shotgun sequencing project. | host: Globobulimina | place: Sweden: Gullmar Fjord | collected 2015-08 | reverse complement strand
AAATACCATTGATTGATGAATCCAGTATCGGTATGGGTTGAGCTTTATTTTCTTTTTCTAACAAATGGAGTAAATCAATCAAGAACTCATGTGCATCCTCTTGGAAAACATTGCACCGAGAACAACTCTACAACTCGTTCTACCAAGCAGTGCAGCAGTAGTTGCGGCACTACATACTTTCATTCCCTCTGTCATCACTGAAAGACAATGACCTCTTCCGCAAATTGGAGAGGGGAGAAGACGGCCTACAAGAAGATTTCCCCAATGTGGTAGCGGATAAGATAGGGGGATATGAGGTGGAGGAAAGGGATTTGATCAATTCAACATCGAAGCATTATGCTCATGGTGCGTCGATAGTTGTGATAGAATGATGACGAGGGTAAAAGAGGAAGCAAAAAAAAAAGTCAAGTATGTAAACATATGAATCCATCAACAAATCCCGCAGTTCTTCTATCTCCAACACAACATCAAAAAGGAGGGAATGAACGAATAGCAAAAGAGAAAAGAATGGCATCTGCAACATATCCACTGCACCACGAACAAAGCCAGCAGTGATCAGCATACAAAATAACACTACCAACAGGGGCAATGGTTGCTGTAGTAACAATATAGATGACAAGCAAACCAGGGACACATCACACGGCCATCACCCACTCCACCGTACGAAGCACCAACACCATCCACAACAGCAAGTCAAGCACCAGCATATCACCAGCCCAAGGTTGAAGCTAACCTAACCATCACTACTGCACCAGCAAAAGCGTCACCACCACCAACACCGTAGTCCCGCTTCTACTACCAGAAACCACCAGCCTACCTCCGTGCCAGCATCCACCTCCCACTTTGGGAGTCAAGTAAACAAGTGAACGCACCACACCAGAAAAGGTACAGGCTACAAACAAGGCTGAGAGCTGCCGCAGCCTCCTCCTACCGCCTCCATTACCACCGTCTCTGCTGTTTACGACCCTCATTCCTTGTGTACTCATTCACACTCGCTCTCAGAAGCCCAAATTTTGCAATATCTGCCACCGCTGTTGTTTGTGCTCATTACCAATCAGACATCTCACACCATGCCCTGAGTGCCCAACTCGGAAGTAATCCGGTGGGGTAATGCTAAACTAGAGCATTATATTCCCGCCGGATCTCCTTTTTTATCGTTGTGTAGGCCTGCTAGTGCTTCGGTTGCAGTTTTCGGTACTGGTGTTGTTGCTATTGCAATCATTGTCGTTAGATTAGGGTTAGGGTTAGAGTTTAGGGTTTGGTGTAGAATTAGAGTCAGGGTTAGGATCAGAGTTTTAGGGTTTGTGGGTTATAGTTAGGGCAAGGGTTTAGGGTTAGGGTTGGGGCTAGGGTTTTAGGGTTAGGGTTACGGTTGTAGGGTTAAGGTTAGGGTTTTATGGTTAGGGTTAGAGTAGAATGTAATTACAGCAATAGAGGTGTGCATAGGGTTAGGGTTTTAGGGTTAGGTTTAGGATTAGGGTTAGTGTTAGGGTTGCGGTTTATGGTTAGGGTTAATGGTTCGCGCTAGAGCTGCTGCCGGCCAAAATGGCTGTTCAGTGGGCTTAACATGATTGGTGAGCCCCATGCCCGGCATTAATTTGATTCGTTGTTGTGATCGGGACGACTGAGTTGTGTATAATGAAACAGAGAAACGCAGGACATTCTTCAGTTCTCGGAACAGTAGTAGAGCGGCGTTTTGTGCAAAAGTTACACGTAGGTTCGTTGCTTTTGGCAGGAACGTAGGATAGGTAATCTAATCCCTCTTCATGTGTTCTTCTTCCTTGAGTGTGCAACTGTAACCTAGTGAATTTTGTATTTGTTTGATTCCTACACAGTTAGTCTCTCCTGTAGTGGTTGGCAGTTGGAAGAGTCTCATATTCGCGATCCAAATACGAGTACTGCGAAAGTGTATGGTACTTGTAACGTGTTTCTATGCATATATCTAATGGAACATATGTTCCCCTACCTATTCTACGAGGGGCCAGTTACGTTGTACGAGACTCACTTATCCCAATCATCACAACCTTGGGTCACTATATGCAGGCCAAAATGAACCCCAACAACGCATCACTTAATGCGCGAAGTCTAACAAGCCTAACATAGATGTCTCTATAATCACCTGTTTTTTGGAGGAAGAGAAAGGTTGGAGGATTGAGCACTACCCATTCTTTGCTAAACGTCTGAGTGAGATAGACTCATCACAACGAATGATGTCCATTGATCCCACGGTGAATTAAACCAGATACACCACAGGTATGTTGATAGCCCAGTCCTCTCACCTTCCTGCTAGAGACTCATATTTTATCATAAAATGTAATTTGACTTTGTGGCATATATGCTCATATGTAGGTAGGGTGCAGGTGGTTTGGTTACCAGCTCAAGTGAGAAAGCATTCAAGCCTGATGTCATTGTATCACTTGACAGTTATATTCTCTTGAAGCTTCTGTTCAAAACTACTGTACAGTTTATCTGTGACGCCCATTATAGACTAACAAACTAGCTGGGATTTCTCACGCAACGCTATAAGCTCACCACGCATTGCCTTGATGCTTTTTCTTTGAGACCGCAAAAGTAAGATTAACTTCTTCTCTTGCGTGTTGTCAGTCTCTTTACACTGGGAAAGTTGTTCTTCATTTGTAACCCTTGCACTTCCGCTCCCAGGGCTTGTGAGGTTACTCTTGTGCGCTTCATTCCGTTTGCTCGCAGATGCTATTCCCTGTAGAAGAGCAGTGTTTCTTGATATCTCTTTCAAAATGTCCTCTTCTAGACGATGAACTTCCTCATTCAACAACTCGTTTGGCCCATTTGCCTCTGTAACCTGTGCGACCTCAATGGGGTCCCAGGTGTTGGCTTCTTGCACATCTTTTATTAACTGTGTAGAGAAAATAATCAATAGAAAGTTGTCGTTATGCAACAAATAGCCTTAAATTAGTAGTAAATGACATCATCATGTCAATTCTTCTTCTACTTACCTCATCCAGCAACTCCAGGTTGATGATTTGACCAAATTTCTGCATCTGAAGCTCATCACACTTCACTTTCAAGGCATCCAGTGCTCTTTTTAGATTATTGCGCTCCCTTCTACACTGCATTAGATCAGAATTTAGGCTCTTGAATGCTTCTTTACATTCGGCACCCTCATTCTCCAGTTCTCGGATATGACTCTGAAGCATCTTAAAGCCATCAGTTCTGAACAGAACATGCGTCAATAGACCACATTGATGGCTTAGCTTTGGCCCAACTGTATCTAAATCCCTAATGTTGCGCTCTTCAACATCATCATTTGAAGTAAAACAGTAGATCTGATCAGCCGTGAGCGGGCAAAATAGTGGAAGCCTGTTCAGCATATCATTTTGTTCTTTCTCGGGATAACCCACTTCATCCCACTTCATGCTCTATTTCAGCGAGCTTCTGTCCGACCTGCTGTAATTTTTTTAAATGTTTCTCTCTGGCCCTGTCATGCACTGCAACAGTCTGTTTAGTGTCTACGAGAGTGCTCTCGGCATCCAAACACCTCCCCGCAAGGCTTAAAACCCTTTTATACAAACCCATGGAGCACCCTGGAGGGCAAACATGCTGCTCTGCGTAATTGTCACTAGCAGCTGCTTGTATTTTACTACTACCGCAGAAGCCCTGTGGGCCGCCTTGCTCTTCATCCAAATAATGTTTACGCTCCTCTTGCTTTTCTGATGACTCATTTCTTGCGGTCTTCGAAATTATATCACCCTGTTGAGAGAGCACATGGAATAGTGAGCCAAACAATGGATGCAAGAGAACAATACTGTGGGAGGACTTTGCAATCATATTTTGTGCATTTGGAGCAGTCAAATGAAATGGCACCTGAACCACGTACTCTGCTTTTGAAAATGCGGTAAAGCTCCTTATGGAAAGAGTATGAAGAGGGAACAATAGAAAAGAACTCATGATCTGTCCCCGACAATTCCTCCAAACACATGCCTACTGTGGCTTTTGCTTCATTCAGTAGTAGACTGAAGTTGTCTACTTCTTGTTGAACCTCATCTTTTTCGATTGTATATTTCTTGAAAGCAGAACTAAGATCCCTATCCTTGAGAACAAAAGAATAACGCAACTTTGTCTCCCGCTGCAGTGCAATAAGGTGCAGTTCTTTAACTTGGATATCAGCTGCAACTTTGAAACGCTCTTTTTGAAGAGCATACAGGGCTTCATCAAATGCCAAAATGCTATCAGTACTACGATTAATCAGCTCTTGCCTCTCTTCAAGAAGAAACGCCGAACGAATGCGGCCTTTCTGGCTCTCTCCTGTCGCACTTGCCTTTGCCCATTCGTGAAGCTCATTTTCTTTGCTTGCCAATATCAGAGAAATACTACCATCCCTATCAATTCTATTGTTAATCTCCAGTCGAGGGGGGAATTGTGCACTCCGTAGTCCTCCGAGTATAGGATCGGTTAACACAGGGGGGATATATTGAATAAGTAGCCCCTCTTCTATCAATGTTGAGACGTCCAAGGTCGAGGCTGCTGTCGATGGAAGCGGAGCAGAAGGGGTTCTCGTTAAAATTACCTCTTCTCTTTTTGCCTCAAACAATGCCCTATCTTTAGCCACAACATGGGTCCGGAGCTCTGGCCACTCTACATGGTTCAATGTTGGCTCATGTATACGAGATTCTGGCTTGTGTAAAGTGTTCAACATCAATAGCTCATCATCAATGGCCGCCACGCGTGTTCTATCTTGGGATGTGTTAGCAACAATCTTGGCCTTCATGATGCGAAGATGTAGAAATCTATAAGAAGGGGTGCAGATGCACGTTAGGTAATAAGAAGACTTGTGAAAGTGTGTGTTGTACACAAAACAACCATGGACTAACACAAAAAAGCAGCAGCATGCTCACTTTTCATTGAAAGCCATCTTAGAGTAGTGAATGTTCTGAATCAATGAGAGGATCTTCAGGCATTTCTCGCTATATTGCTGCTGCATGTTGAGTAGTAGTTTAGGCTGGTTGCTTGTAGAATTAGGAGAATATAAAGAATTTTTAAGCCTGTAGGTGCCTAGAGTAGAGCGGCGGGAATTTTCAATGGCGAAAATATCTTGTGGGTCATCACGATTCAAAGTAGTGGGTTTGGCATTCTTCAAGGTCTCGAGTAAAGCAAGGCACTGGTTTCTGTTCAATGTCCTAGACCCACATGCTGATGCCTTTGTAGTAGCACGACTTCTAGCCCTGTCCATAACAGACAGAGGACTAATTGGTTCACGTATATTTTCAAGAGCCGCCGATTCCAACAGTGTGAATGGTGGCTCAAGTAATTTGCAGCCTGATTTTGATTCACCATGATCATCTGAAAATCCCGTGCTGCATGTGTCTTTCTTCTCCTTCTCTTTTTCCATGTGAAATTCTCTTTCTATCTCCTCGATGGCTTGCAAGTCGAGTAGCTCAGTATGAAAGGTTGATATTGTACAGCCAGACATAAATGCTTTCATACATATAGTCTCTACTTCCAATCTACCAAGAAACTTTTTATTCAGTTCAGCTGTAGCAGAAAAAGAAACGCAGAAGGAAAAGGAATTCTTAGTGCATAAAAACGAAACTCGTTTCACAAATAACTATACTCTGCTGCTGGTTACCGAGTTGCCTATCAATTGTTTCTTCAATGTGCGCCATTTCAAGTCTAACCTCAGCCATCATATCATGCCCCTTTGCCTCTAGATGATCCGTAATAAAAGGGTCAATTTGCATCTCCTCTGAAGTTAGTATCCCAGCACCCTCCCGCACAAGACACTTGAATTCTTCTCGCATCAATTCAATTACTGCACAAATAGCATTCTTCTTTGCAGCCGCTTCCCTTTGCCTGTTATTCTCCTCACAACTGAGTTTTGCCTGCTGGAGACTGTGCGGTTCAGATGAGGAGTTGCACATTACTACTACTCTATTATGCTCTTTTGTTTCTGACAGAGCAGAGGCAGCACAGGAGGTAACATTCAGCTTTGGTTCAAGTACATTATCAGTAATAGTATAAGATAGATTGATATTTGCGGTGGCTGCGCCATCATCATCATCTTCAGTAATTGCACTTGAAGAAAAGTGTGAAGAAATAATTCCTTCTGTATTATTTGTGTTGTAACAACAAGTAGTACCATTTGTTGTATCCAATACCGCTTCGGCTTTTTCAAGAAAGTCATTTGCCCTCAGACTGTGTGTGATCACAAGTCCGTCCCCCCCTGTAGTAATAAGCCAATGGCCATCAGAAGATATATATCCCTTAACGCTGGTACCGCCGATGTGGGAATTCACTTTTCCGAAGCCCTGCATCTTTGACTTAGACGACGCTGACCGCGACACCATGCCTCCATCATCTGTCCCACAAACAAGAATCCTATCATGAAAACACCACTGCATATACATAATTGCTGGTACAGGAGGGACGGAACTAGTGAAAGCTGATGATTTTGGCTGAGGAGGGGGGAATGCAACGATTTGGGGTGGACATTCTGAATCCCAATCACACTCAAAAACATATCCTGCTGCCCATCCTCCGCAAGTTAATAAAAACTTCCTTCCCAATGAAGTAGTAGTTCCTTTATCACTCCTCTGATAGAGAACACTCAGTACAGGAGGGGTGTCAGTATTTCTAAAGTTAAAATCCTTATCATGAGCCCCGTTTACTTGTGTGTTCTGTTGCACACCAGAGGAGGCACTTCCTTCTTTCGCCCGAAATGCAACATCAGTTGTATCCTTGTTGTATGGCACTGCGTTTATCTCCTCATTCAAGGGAGTCTGGTTATTACCAGCTGAACAGAGAGCAAGAGTACTTTCCGTGCCATACAAATCGGAAAACCTCGGAGTAATGGCTTTGTATTCTCTTGTTTGGATTACTTCTGAAATGTCATACGATGCAGTTGTATCAATGTTTTCAAGCCCTCCATCCCCTATAAATAGTTCCATGACAACTCCACTTCGTCCCTTAGCGTTTAAGGCACAAAGCAGGTGTTGAGAATCAGAGTGCCAGGACAGGCATAATGGTACCCCACAAGTCACAACAAAGCCCAGTGGCAACAGTTGGAAGCTGTCAACGACTGTGGCACTCCTCTCCGCAGCAATAGCATTAAACAAGAAGATGGTCCGATCCGTGCCACCTGTTGCAAAGTAGCCAGAACAAGGGCTACCACTTAAGGTGGAAATGGCACTTTCATGAGGTTTGGTTGTGTGAAGAACAGAGCTCAATGGAGAACCATCAGCTTCGATGGAAAATGTGAGCAATCGTAGGGTTCCGTCAGCAAAACCCACAAATAGTATGGATTGATTTGACCAATGGAGGCATTGAATAGCACTGGAAAACCTCAACGAGAGGAGAAGTTGTTTCATTACAAAATTCCAAAAACGCAATGTTCCATCCTGCCCTGCTGTAACAACAATAGCCCCTGAGTGACTTAAATCCATTGCTGTTATACCCCCAGCATGAAATAATTCCAGAATCTGCAACGACGTTTCGCAAGTGGTACCCTTGATTGAGGCTCTGTGCTGCATGCATTGCTCAGTATCAGCACACAGTGGCATTGAAAGGCGATGTAGGGCTCCACCATTTGCATCTATTATAAGAAAATTCCCTTTTCCGGGCTCTAAGCATTGAATGGCAACACCAGATCCTGCATGTAGCTCGTGAAGAGGATCAATTTCAACATCTATGTTCCCGAATTTGTCCATTTCTGCATCATCAACGTCTTCTAGTGCCCACCAACGGATCCACCCACCCATGCAAGCTGATACGACTGTGTTAGATTCAGCATCAAAATGAATACTGGTTACCTCCTGTGCATGGCACGTCAACCCTCCAGGCCGAGTAAAACGACATTTGATACACTGCCCTTCCCAGAGCAGCAAATCACCGAACTCATTCCCACTGAGAACGTTCCCACCAGGAAGGATAATGAATGCTATCACATTTGAGAGCTCAAGCTGCAGTCACGAAAGAGGAAATGACAAAATAACAACTTAGCACTGGAGCGTGCTGCTTATGAAATTTATGCAACACGATACATATGGGGTGTATAAAGTAGGGCCGGCTGTACAAACAGCAGGGAGGATTGCATAACAGGTAGTAGTACCAATGCTTGCTTACCTTCCCAAATTTGCCAGTTTTACCTTCAAGCTTGGTGCCAGTAAACGTCTTAGAAATCCTCCAGAAATGAATGTGTCCAGTGCCTGATGTCACAAGACATCCACTGTCATACGGGGAGAATGCTACATGCGATACATCCTGACTAAAAGCCCTGCACCGTAGCTCCACCTTGGCGTTATTCCAATCCCATATGGTAAGAAAGAAGTCAGGACCTTGTCCAATGCTTGCAAAGTGGGACTGGTTCATTGAGAATGCCATGCAGGAATAGCCACGAGTTGTTCCCTTCTTCAGGACTTGAATCAAGTCTAACTCAGGGTATGAATACACGTATATGCTTGGACTATCACCCAGCTCTCCCACAGCTATATTATTACGGCTTGGATGGAGAGCAAAGCACCCAATACCTCTACAGTCTAAATCAAACAAAAACTTCCGCTTTCCTATTCCAGATTCGGACACGTTCATAAAGCACAATGCATTGCCAGATACATACATGACTGTGGAATTATCTACATACTTCAAGTTGTCTATCCTTGAGGTGTCCATCCCAAGAATGGAATCTGGAATAATGCAAGACCGACCCACTTCTCCGGAAAGAAGTGGCGCAGCATAGTTGAAATATCTCGTGCTGCCTGAACCCTGCTTCATCCCCACCACACTGTGCAGTGCATTACAATTGCAAAACACATCTCAAAATCAGAATACTTCTACTTGCGGTACAAGAGTGTAATACTACAGTCTCTAATGAGAACCTGGTCACCCTCTAATTTATTGGGGTCAACGTTCACTCTATGTGGATTGTATTTGTACACCAAAGGCGTTCCTTCTCCCTTCTTGGCATGCCTTGCCGTGAACGTTTCATAGCACAAACACGAACACGAGGTCCATCAGAGCCTATGGCAATCCGTAAAAGAACAATTATGACGCGAAAATCGGCGGGCACCCTGGCAATAACCCCAGTAATATACACAACAGACGTCTGAGAACAATGCAGTAATCACAGCTCAGCTGGCAACTACGGGTTTCCAGTAGCTGTAACACCGCTAACAAAGAGTGATTCTCAACGTGACTCAATTTTCTAACCCTTGGCACCCACCTAAACCCAAATTTGAAGAATTTCACAACAACAGGAGCAAGCTACGGCGGAAGTAGCACCAATGTAGCGATGTCCAACCAAGATAGCCACTCCTCAATGATACCAACCAGCATGGCTCATCTAAATAATTTTAGGGTTAGGGTTAAGGTTAAGGTATGGCTATGGTTAGGGTTAGGGTTAGGGTTAGGGTTAGGGTTAGGGTTAGGGTTAGAACTAGGGTTAGGGAGAGTGGGGTTACCGCTTCAAATGATACAGACCTAACTTATACCTCATATGTTAGTGTTGGAGACATGCGAGGCTCTGAGGTGCATTGGGGTTTGGTAATCCATTATTTCTAGTAAGTGTAAAATATGAGAGAAGAGGGGCAATATGGGCCTGTCGTATTGGAGTCATCCACTTTGAAGAAAGGGGGCATCATACCCATGAGCAGGACAATAATACCCATCGTGGGAACATCGCGAGAAAGAAGTGTAGCCGTGGCAGCGGCGAAATATATATATACGGTGGATCTAAGTCTTCAATGAATTCATCGAGCATACACAGCGATTCTTCCAATGTGTTCAGTTGGAAAAATACAATGAGGGCGGCAGACACATAAGAACAAAAGTGTAGCAGAGGAAAACATACGACTCACTTCGATCTATCCGTAACAAATCAATTGCATGCTTTGAACGGCCCTGAAAATGGATTAAAATTTGTCCTTGTTGTAACCAGTATATTCAATCCCAATTGTGATGCTAGATTTGAGCTCATATCAACATACTACTAAGAGATACTGAAAATCTTGGCTGTAATTTCCATGCATATTTCAGAGCACTTGAAAACATCAAGATATGACATAGAACAATTCCCTCTTTCCCTTCACCAAACTCGACAAGTTGGCTGAATCGTAGTGCAAAAAGAAGAGTAAAGTATTATGGGGGAGGTTTACGTACCAAGGGGAATATTTTAGTTCCCCTTGGTGTCTAGGCTACCTAATGAATAATTCATAGGTGGGGGGTGTTTCAATACGATGAGCAGAGTGCCATATAATGTGCTACACCAACCAGGTTACACCTATGGTGTGTTTATCACTCCAAAACTATCAGGTATAACTGATACTACTAGAGCACGGTCACCCCTTCGATACAAAGTACCACAAGCTCATTCCAAGTTCAATGTTAGTTGTTCATCTATGCCTCATTTGGCACATCAACATTGCAAGGAAAAGTTTCAAAATACACCTGTCCAATCCGAACAAAAGCCTCACAACCGTAGCTAATCCTTGACTGCATCAGCACATCAAACATTCGTTGACTCGTTGAGTAGCACATCCAATAAGTTGTACAGCGAGAATACATACCAGTCGGCTCCTTCTCGCACAGCATCCCGTACTGATACTCCGCCATATCCTATGAAAGCTTCTGCTGGGGGGCATGCCTTCGGTGCAGGATGATCAATGGAATGTGTGAAATTTATGAAGTAGTAGTTACTCTCTTTGGTAACTGTTACAGTTAACCCACAATAATAATGCAGGTACAACCAGTCTCAAGCTGTAAAGACTTAGCAGTAAATCTCATCCTGGTGGTACTTACTTGCATGTCCGTCACCCCATCCCCCACCATAACAATAGGATTATAATTGTGCTCCCGCTTCAAAGTTCTTACAACTTCTGGCTTTCCTCCATCCCTTAAAGTGGGGTCAAGGTACTGAATAAATAGATGCAGAGTGGAACTTATAATAAGAATGCCAACCTGACCATACTCACCTGCTGGTCAGTTCCAGAGCATCAAACCCAGCAAAAGAGCCATCCGGATGCCAATGGATGGTATTTGCAAATATCCTGAGGAGGAAGAGGTACGCATGGACGCATGGCAGTCAAAACTACAGTTGCTGTTGGGCAAAGCTGTGTGTATGTAGCAGCCATTGACATTGCCACTAAAACACTTCAATTAAAATACACCCGCCTCGGGGGTACGATCTTGGCTCTTACCTAGAGGGGTTAATCCCCAAAATGGTTGCAACAGGGTTAATCATCACACGGAAACCTCCTGATATAAGGTATACATGCGTCCCACGTGCATGAAGGGTGCTAACCAGTTCTGTTGCACCGTTACTCAGCCTGCTTAGAAGGAACGTAAATAGTTGTGACATATGTGGGTGTGGTGACAAAATAACAAGGGACACTGTGCTATTCATGGGGGTTAGAGAATTAGGGCGGGCGGCTTCCACAAAATAATCCTAATCCGTTCAACAAAACAGAACTCCTGACCTCGGGGGGTGCTCTCTCAAACAACGAGAAACATCTTCACTTGAAGGCTTCATTAAGTTTAGCCGTTCAGCCATAGCATCCTCAAACTTCATGCCACCCTCCATTGCTTTAGCAGTCAAACGTTCTACTTCCGCCTCTGCACCACAGAACCTGCCACAACGATACTGTTATGAACAACCAATCCCTAAATAATATCATTCCCCATCCTTTTGACAGATTCGTTGCATCCTCTACACAGAGCACAACTCGTCTCACCCATGACTTTCCAGCATTTTACGTTCCCCTAGCTACAAACTAGGGGGACGAATATAATATAATATATAATAGATTACTAGTCCAAAAGCATCCATTCTCCCACATATACATATATTACTTCCAACAAACAAACCAACCCAC
>PJEL010004302.1_pt1 | contig 11837 bp, 12 predicted proteins | sample 1853271 | NCBI WGS metagenome assembly PJEL01 (sample SAMN08108733, study PRJNA415343) | Invertebrate metagenome, whole genome shotgun sequencing project. | host: Globobulimina | place: Sweden: Gullmar Fjord | collected 2015-08 | reverse complement strand
GCCCATCGGCGAAGTTGGGCGCGCCGCTTGCGAGATCAAAGATTGAGCGTTGCAGCCACCTGCATGACACTGTGACGTCCCGTCTTGCTATGGGATGGACGCCTGAGCAGATCAGCAGATGGCTGCAACTGGAGCAAGGTGCTCCTATCGTCAGCCATGAGTCAATCTATCGCTTCATCTATTCGCCGGCCGGCAGGCGGCAGAAACTGTCCGGTTAACTGCCGCACCATCACGCCAAACGGGGCTAGCGACAGCGAAAGGGTGAACGCAAAATCCCCATTCCCGACCACGTTGCAATTGATCAAAGGCCCCAAGAAGCCAATGAGCGCAATCAAATCGGCCACTGGGAGGCGGATCTGGTTCATTTCTCACGCAAAAGCGATATCCTACTCACGCTGCAAGAGCGAAGATCGCGCTACTGGCTCGTGAACCCATCCCCAGGCGCGACACAAAGCCGTTGAAAAGAAACTCTCCAATTACACCGACAAGGATATTCAGGATCTGGCTATGCTTTACAGTAACACACCGCGAAAATGCCTGGGCGATCAAACCCCAACCGAAATTATCCTGAACAAAACAGGTGCGACACTTGAAATGTGAAACCAGCAGGTGCTATTGTGACCGGTAACAAGGCGGAGGAAGAATGCCCAAAATTCAGTTGGAAAACCTCGTTAAGCGTTACGGGGAGTTCGAGGTGCTTCATGGAATTAGCCTTGAGATGGAAGAGAACGAATTTACCGTTATTGTCGGACCTTCAGGATGCGGTAAATCAACAACGTTGCGCATGATCGCTGGTCTTGAAACCGTGTCTGCAGGTGAGATCTACATTGACGGGAACCCCGTCAGTCATCTCGAACCAAAGGCGCGCGATCTGGCCATGGTGTTTCAGGACTATGCGCTTTACCCGCATATGAATGTGGCACAAAATATGTCCTTTGCGTTGCGTTTGCAAAAGTCGCCCAAGGCCGAAATTGATGCCAAGGTGAAAAACGTCGCCAAGATGCTTGGCCTGACCGATTTCCTGCATCGCAAGCCGGGCGAGCTATCGGGTGGTCAACGCCAACGCGTTGCCATGGGTCGCGCCCTGACACGTGACAGTAGTATTTTCCTGTTTGACGAACCACTTTCGAACCTTGATGCCAAGCTACGTGGCCAAATGCGCGCCGAGTTGGCTCTGATGCGTCAGCAGGTTCAAAAAAACATGATTTACGTCACACATGACCAGATCGAAGCGATGACACTCGCAGACCGTATTGTTGTGATGCATGGCGGCTACATCCAGCAGCAGGGTACGCCCGAAGAACTGTACAAGCGCCCGGTCAACAAATTCGTCGCTGGATTCTTTGGGTCGCCGCCGATGAACTTCCTCGAAGCGGATCTACAGGATCAGGACGGCAAACTTTTCGTTGTGGGGTCCGGTTTCAAAATCGCTTTGCCTGAAGAGTACCGCCACACGCTTGCAGCGTCGGCTCGTGGCCCGGTGACGCTTGGTATCCGTCCGGCGGATCTGACCTATGCGCCAAAGGCGGTTGATGATCAAAGCTTTGATCTTCAGGTTGTCGTTTCGGAATATATCGGCGCGCAGTCGATTCTGATCTGTGACTGTGCCGGCCAGAAAGTTGAAGTTGAACTAAAGTCTGACACACCCATCGCTCTGGGAGAGCAGCTGCGATTTGCGGCCAACACAGACGCCATTCACCTATTCGATCGCGAAACGGAGGCCGCCCGTTAAGCGGCATAAAACAGCAATGGAGGAGAATATGCTGAACTATCTAAAGAAAGCAGGGGCGGGCGTCATAGCCCTGACCCTGTCCACAACTCTGGCTTTTGCCAACCCTTACGAGGAATATGCAGGTGAAACCCTGGTTGTGAACTTCCCAGCCCACCCGCATTTTGATGCGGTAATGAAGGTGCTACCAGAGTTCACCAAAGAAACCGGCATCCGGGTTGAAGTTGATCAGCTTCAATACCTGAAGATGCGTGAAAAACAGACGCTGGAGCTGACCAAAAACAAGGGCGATTATGACCTGATCGCCTATGTGGTCTTTTCCAAAGCTGACTATGTTTACGCAGATCAGCTGGAGAACCTCGCTAAATACTTTATGAACCCGAAACTGGCCGACCCGAATTATGACGCGGACGATCTGATTGACGGCTATGTCGGCAATATCGGTGTGGCCGGTGGCACCAAAGGCTATCTGCCCGGTCCAACAGGTTCTCTGTTCGGTATCCCGTTCGGCTCTGAAACCTCGATCCTCGGCTATCGTCAGGACATCTTCGGCAAGCACGGCTTGAAAGTTCCAACCAACTACGACGAGCTGCTGGACGTTGCTTGTAAGATCCCAGATCTGGAACCTGGTATGGGCGGTCTCGCATCCCGTGCGGCATCTGGCCACCACGCATCTCACGCGTTCCTGTTGCACCTTGCGCCTCTGGGTGGTCGCATCTTTGACGATCAGTGGAACCCAATCGTGAATAACGAAGCAGGGGTGAAAGCGGCTGAAGCTCTGAAAGCCATCGTTGGTTGTGGCGCGGAAGGCGCAGAAGCCTTTGGATTCGCCGAAGCAGGTGCATCCTTCCTGCAGGGTAATTCTGCAATGTTTCTCGACTCCACCGTTTTTGCGGGTCAGGTAAACAACCCATCCAAGTCCAAAGTTGTTGGCAAAGTTGCTTGGGCTCCGCATCCGGTTGGCACACGTGCAGGTTCCCAAACTGGTGGTTTTGGCATCGGCATCCCAGCGAACGCGCAAAACAAGAATGCAGCCTTCTTGCTCATGCAGTGGCTCACTAGCAAAGAAACGGACAAAATGATCGCGATTGCAGGTGGCAACCCATCCCGTTTTTCCACGCACTCTGACCCAGCGGTACTGGAAGCACACCCGCATCTGGAAGTCTTTGGGGAAGCGCTGAAAAACGCCGATCCTGACTGGCGTCCGATCATCCCTGTCTGGGGCAAGATCAACGCGGATATCGGGACCTCCTTGTCCAAAGTGCTGACCGAAGATGCAGACATTCAGGAAACTCTGGATGGCGTGGCAGAACGTGCGCGCAGCATCATGGAAGACGCAGGCTACTACACCTGGACTAAGAACTAAGACAAGCGCGCGGTGCCTCGATTGGCGCAGGCGCCGCGCTTTCTATCCCCAACTAACTTGAAGGGCCTCATTCATGAGCGCTGTTGCACGGGCTAATCGACTCACCCCATACATGTTCCTGGCGCCGGCTACCGTTGTGCTGCTTTTCGCGCTGCTCTATCCGATCGGGTATATGGTCTATGCCAGCTTTCTTGACTGGAGCCCCAGCCAACGCATTGGCCAGGCTGATTTTATTGGCTTGCGGAACTATGCCAACCTGCTGACCGACGCGGCCTTTTTGGAAAGCTTCTGGGTCACGATCAAATTCGCGGCTGTTGTTGTGACGCTTGAGATGAGCATCGGCGTCGGGCTGGCGCTGCTGCTGGACCGCAATATCAAAGGCATATCGTTGCTACGTACGATCTTCATCCTGCCGATGATGATTGCACCCATCGTGGTCGGACTGATGTGGCGCTATATGTACCACCCGACCGTCGGTATCTTTAATCGAACCATCAAGAACCTCGGTTTTGAACAGGGGATCCCTTGGCTATCGGATAGCACTTGGTCGTTTATCGCCGTCGTCATCGCGGATGTTTGGCAGTGGACTCCGTTTATCTTTATTCTTGCGCTTGCCGCCATGCAATCCCTGCCGCGTACCGCGCTGGAGGCAGCAGAGATCGACGGAGCAACGGAGTGGCAGAAGATCATTCTGATCAAGATCCCGCTCATGATGCCGGTGCTGATCGTGACTTTGCTGCTTCGCCTGATTGATGCCTTCAAAGTGCTTGAGGTGATCATGGTTCTGACCAACGGCGGACCGGGTCTGTCGACGGAGATTGTGGCACTGCGCATCTTTCGCACGGCGCAGGAATTTCAGGAACTTGGCGAAGCCGCCGCGATGTCGAACCTTCTGCTCATCATGCTCATGGCTCTGACCATCGGCATGTTCATGTACACGAAAATTCAAGACGCCCGCGCGGCGCGCATGCGTAAAGCTGCTCAGAAAGAGGACGAATAAGATGGCAGCCTTCACTCAAAAGCAAAATCCGGCGTTTTACGCGCTTCTTGTGGCCCTAGTTGTCATGTCGGTGGGGCCGATTGCCCTGATGCTGGCGACATCCTTCAAGATGAACGTTGATATCTATGACAAGAGCATGTCTGCGTTCTTTTTCACGCCGACGATCCGCAACTATGAAACTGTTCTTTGCAATGTGCTTTGGTACGAGCCAGCGCATGTGGATTACTGCGACCCGACCTTCGGCCGGGCCCTGGGCAACTCCTTGTTCATTGCGATTGTATCGACGGGTGTAACTTTGATGATCGGCTGTATGGCCGCCTATGCCTTGGTGCGCTTTAAATTCATGGGGCGCGGGGTAGTGACCATGACCACCCTGATGATGCGGATGGTGCCCCCGGCAGTGCTACTGGTGCCAGTTTTCGGGATCTGGACGTTTCAATACGGGCTGGATCAGTCACATGCCGGTATCATTCTAGTGTACACCGCGATGAACCTACCGTTTGTGATCTGGATCTTGCAAAGCTTTATCGTGCAGGTGCCTATCCAGCTGGAAGAAGCGGCACGCATGGATGGGGCAAACCCAATCCAGATTTTTTTCATGGTGGTTTTACCGATCATCAAACCCGGCCTTGCAGCGGCGGCTATCTTTACCTTCCGTATCGCTTGGAATGAATTCCTGCTGGCGAATGCCTTATTGGGACGCTCAACCCGCACTGTGCCAGTCACAATCGTGAATTCGATCACCGAATATGACATTGATTGGGGTGTGATCATGGCGACAGGCATGTTGTTGGCAGTGCCGCCAATCATCTTCACCTTTGCGGCCTCGCGCCAGATCATCACGGGCATGACAGCAGGAGCGGTCAAAGGCTGATGATCGAATGGTTGCTTTCCCCAATTGATCCTTCCCGCAGCCACGAGATTGGATTCGCCGTCTCGTGGCACGCGCGGCTGATGACCCTGGCTTGGGGCGTTCTTGTGCCAAGCGTGATTTTTGCCGCACGATACCTCAAAATTATGCCCGGTCAGGATTGGCCACGCGAGCTGGACAACAAAACGTGGTGGCATTGTCATTGGATGGGGCAGACGCTTGCCTATGCGCTATCGTTGCTGGCGCTTGGTCTGATTTTGGGTAGCGGGCGTAATGCTTTCGCTGCGGATCTGCACAGTGTCTTTGGCTATTCGGTGCTTGCACTTGGAACCGTGCAGGTGCTGCTCGGTATCTTCCGGGGCAGCAAAGGCGGGCCAACCGCACCTGCCCGAGATGGCAGCTGGCATGGGGATCACTACGACATGACCCCCTGGAGGCTGATGTTTGTGAAGTTGCACCGCGCGCTGGGGTATATCGCCCTGGCGCTTGGAATGGTTACTATACTGGTCGGACTTTGGAACGCCAATGCGCCACGCTGGATGTGGTTGGCGATTGTCAACTATTGGGTGTTCCTCTTCGCTATGTCCCTTGTTTTCCAGATCAGGGGGCAGGCCGTGGACACCTATCAAGCAATATGGGGACCGGACCCTGATCTGCCAGGTAATAAGATTCCCAAGGTAGGCTGGGGCACGGTGCGTCCCGCTGATCGTATGAAAGACTCTACTGAAGGAGCTGAGTAATGTTTGGTATCATTGAGGGAACTGGCTTTGAAGCCATCCAACCGGAGTTCAATGAGTGCTTCATCGGGCACGCCCGCGTAGAGCGCCTGTGGACAGGTGCCAGATGGTCCGAAGGCCCGGCTTGGTTTCCGGCAGGGCGGTATCTTTTATGGTCTGACATTCCCAACAATTGCTTGATGCGTTGGGACGAAACCGATGGGTCGGTTTCGGTATTCCGTGCACCGTCAAACAATACGAATGGCAACACCGTGGACGGGCAGGGCAGACTTGTGTCCTGCGAGCATCTGACGCGGCGGGTTACCCGCACAGAACATGATGGATCTGTAACTGTTCTCACCGATGCATTTGATGGCAAACGTTTGAATTCGCCCAATGATGTGGTCGTGAAATCTGATGGATCGATCTGGTTCACCGATCCGTCTTACGGTATCATGATGGACTATGAAGGGGACCGTGCAGACAGCGAAATTGGAGCCTGCCACATCTATCGCGCAGACCCGCAGACAGGCTCCGTTTCAGCCGTTGCAACAGACTTTGTGAAACCGAATGGTCTTGCGTTTTCAGCGGATGAAACCGCGCTGTTCGTGTCTGACACCGGTGGAACGCATCAGGCCGACGGGCCAGCGCATATTCGTAAGCTCGCCGTGACCTCGGATGGTACCGGGCTGACCGGCGGTGAGGTTTTCGCTGAGTGCACTAATGGCTTCTTCGATGGATTCCGACTGGATCAAACCGGGCGCGTCTGGAGCTCGGCGGGCGATGGAGTTCATTGCATAAACGCGGATGGTGATTTGATCGGTAAGGTTCAAATTCCCGAGATTGTTGGCAATGTCTGCTTTGGCGGGACCAAGTTGAACCGCTTGTTCATTGCGGCGACGAGTTCCCTGTATGCGGTGTTTCTAAACGTCAATGGTGTGAAGTAACTGTAAAAAATCTCTTACAAAATATCGCGCAATTAGGCACCGTGTTTGGCGCAACGCCAAGTCGTTACACCTCCTGAGACATGACGCTTAGGGCGGACATTTGACATTTTGGGTTCTTTACGGGCATTCACCATCGACAAGATCAATGCCTGATTCGTATGAAGCCGATCTTAATGGAAGACTTTTGTGTCGCAAAAGGTAAATCCGGTGCGACAGTGAGAACTAGCTTGGTTCAAAAACAATAACTTAGCCACTCATGACTGGAAAATCTATGTGTCGCCCCCAGCAGCGCGCAACGCGAGGACACGGCCCTGTCTATTTGTCTTGATCGCGGCGATATCCCCACCGCCAACACGCCGTAGCGGCGTTCGGCTTGCCCAAACCCCAAGGCCAATAAAGAAACTGGTTCATCGAATAGGCCGTGCGGCTATTTTTGGTCAGGGCAAAGCGATGGTAAACCTACACTGCATAAGAAATAATCTCACGTGGATAACGGAAGCCCTTCAGGCGCGGCATATTGGATGGAATATTCATGAGATTAGAGTAGCCTGCTCACTCCCAGCAATAAACTTGGCAGTACCTGATAAACAGACTGATATGAAAGATGCGGCTTAGGCCGCATCCTTCTTGGCGTTTTCGGTGTTTTGAAAGGCCAGAAGCCAGTTGGCAGCTTCGGACGCCTTGGAGGCAGCGGTAAAGATTGCCTTCTTGTCGTTTTTCAGTATACCAATCCAGCTCTTAATGTAGCAGGCATGATCAATGCGCGGTTCTGGCGCAATCCCAAGATCGCCACACAGGAAAGCTGAACCAAGCTCGGCGATCATCTCCGTTTTTGCCACCTGTACTCACCGGTGAGTAGGATATGTGCCCAAGCAGTTGAACTCTCGATGGACCTCTCCCAATCTTTTGCCAATCTACGGCACCGACCCAGCCAAGCGAAAGTGCGTTCTACCACCCACCCCCTGTACCAGGCCACAAAGCACTCGGCGAACTATTTCCGCCCCCAACCATGAGGTCATGCCGCCCAGATCAAAAGGTGGCGCGATTTCTACCAAGTCAAAACCGCGTAAAAGCGGATGAGGACAGATTTCAGTCAATGCCTCCAACAGTTCCCAGGGTGTTAACCCAACCGGATTAGGGACACTTGTCCCTGGGGCAAAGGCCTGTTGCAGACAATCAATATCCACGGTTACGTATAGTGCATCGACATCGCGGGTCGCCTTCGCCAAAGCCTCCTGGCAAACTGCCTTCATGCCTCTACGTCGTACGTCGAAGGGGGTAAAAAAACTGCCGCCAGCGGAGGTCAGCTTTTCGCCGTATGAGCGAGAATAGGCGAAATCGCCGATCCCGATTTGAACCAGGTTGCTTGGAGCGACGGGCACGCCTTCCATGCACAGTATTTGGGTCGCCCACATGCCTGAATGTTCGAGCCCGGATGGTGCATCGCGACTATCAAAATGAGCATCGAAATCAATCACGCCGACTCTTGTGCCGCCTTTACGGCGGCTCAAGGCTCGAATAGCCGGCAGGGAAATTGAGTGGTCGCCGCCGATTATGACCGGAACGATTTCACGTTCCAGCAATAATGATACGGCGGCCTCGACTCGAGCCTGCGTTTCAATGATGTCGTTGCAAACTTTCACGTCGCCGCAATCAACCAGCTTTAGCGACGAAAAATCGACATCTTCCGATACGCAGTAGGACGTACCCAATTTCAGCGCCTCACGTACGCTTTCCGGCCCGAAACGAGCGCCCGGACGATAGCTGACACAGCCGTCGAAAGGGACACCGAGCAGCCCGGCGTCGGCTGCTGCGGTACCGTCCCAAGTGCCGATCAGTTCCGTCAAGAACGTAACAGATTCATCGGAAACCAAAGGCAAGCCGCCGCTAGTCAACGTCGCATTTGGCGTCAGAAATGTTAAGGACATGGCTGATCTTCATCGACTTGTCCCCGCTTCGAAAGGGGAAGCGAACTTAGGTCCTGAGTGTCGGAAATATTCTCCCAATAGCGTTCTCTTACCGGGCAGAAACCGTTCTGGGCTTTGGTTCGCAAAGAGCGTAAGCGGTCACTGTTCCAGGCGTCCGCAAGGCTGCCGTATTCACGAATGTTTCCGAGATGCACTCCTCCCGCATTACACTCGTACAGATCGCCATATAGGTTGATGAACATGCCGACATCGATCTGACGACAGGAAAAACCTCCGGTGACGGGCAGGGCTGCCTGATATTGAATCCCATTCTCCGTCAGGTCGATGTTCTCGAGTTCCTTGAGTACGGCAAGGGCGTCGTTACGGCTGACTACAGAGCCCATACGTAGGGCATTCCCGTCAGGAATGGACGAAACTATATACGGGAATATGTTATTGGCTCTACAGAAACGAAATATATCAAGCACATCGTTTCGATTGTCCTTGGTAACCACTGTATGAATTCCTAGTTGCGTAACGCCAGGGGTATTTAAGCCAGCTTTAAGGGAAGACATGAGCGCCTGTTCGGCAATCTTGCTGAATCCATCACGTCGAACCAGAGAATCTTGGACCGAATGGTCCATGCTTTCATATTTAAGAACGACGCTGACGCTCAGCGCCTTTAGGCGCCGTGCGGTTTCATCCGTAATCAGGGAACCGGCATGGGAATAAGCTGAAGTATACAAAACCGTCGTCATGCCCAGGCTATGAATATCCGCAATGTGATCCCAAAATAAGGGATCTAACATCGGCTCGCCCACTCCGGGAATTTCGATCGTCCCGCAGCCCAGGTCTTTCGCCTGCCGGAAAAAGCGTCTCATTTCGTTCTGGCTGAGTTTCGTTTTTGCCTTCGCTTTTCGGTCATCATACCGGTCGCAATAACTGCAATTGAGATCGCAAAGTTCCGAAAAATCGATGTCAAGCATTAATAGTTGATTATTTTGTCGCGCACACTCCGAATGGTTGCTGTCGAAGTTAAACTCCAAACCTTTAAGAACGATGGGTTTTTGCATGAGTGTCCCCGTATTTACAAGTAGTGTTTATCTAAGCTAAATGATGGCTAGGCTTCTCGCCGGATCAGGAAGACATGTTCCCGACGTTTCAAGGTGGCGATGACACCAAAAACCACGACAACTCCAACGATCTGCAGCCCACTGAGAATCTCTCCTAGCAGCAGAAAGGCCGCTAATCCGGCAACCACCGGATCGAGCATACCAACGATTGTGGCTGGAAAAGCTTCTATGTACTTGAGGCCAGCAATGTAGAGCCAGAAAGGCACAACGGTGGCACCGATGGCGATGAACAGCACATAACCGATAGTTTCGCGATCAAATTCAATCTCAGAAAGCCCCAGCCACGGCAAGGTAATCAGCCACATCACCATTGAGAGCAGAAGAGAATAGACTGTCGTGGTGGTGATGCTGAGTCTAAGTGAGTGTGCGTGGTTTCCCCCAATGCTGTAGAGCGCAAAAGCAACACCGCTTAGCAGACCCCAGACGATACCCGGCCAATTATCAGACAATATCAAAGGGTTGTGGGCACCCGTCACCAGGACGCAGCCGACAACGCTCAGCAAACCGATCCACAACGCCTCAAGACTTGGCCGGTGCGTTCTCGCAATGATACCGAACAGGAGAACGATTACGGGTGCTAGGTATTCCAAGGTTAACGCCACCGCTACATTCACCCGTGCGACCGCCATGTAGAAGGTGAAGGCGACGGCTGCCCAAATTACGGCGAACCCTGTCAGAAATTGCAATTGCCGAGCGGTTACGCGAAGTGAACGTGGATTCGTTACCGTGACTATCAAGAACATGACCAAGGCGGCACCGATAGCCCTCATAACAGTCAGTTGCAGTGGCGTCAGAGCCGAGGTGAAAAGCACCTTAGCCAAAGCTCCCGCCACCCCAAACAAAGATGCGGCCAATGCCACCAAAAATAAGCCAAGCCAATATTGTGACTTTGGTGAGGAAGATTGCGCGGACAGAAATTTCCTACGCGATTGCGAGACATCGTCAGTTCTATCCATAGCACCCCCACCAACAATGTTGTTTATTATACCACGCCCAGTTGATTATAACCTATGCTCAGGTAGTGTCTGTAATGGTTCAGGCTAAATGAGACGGCATTGTCAAGTTAGCAAGCCGAGGGCCAGGAGAGGGCTCTCCTGTCCTGTGTCAGGCGACAAGCTCGGCCGCATAGCCGCTCCAGAGGGCGAAGGCGTCGGATCTTGCGTGGCGATAGGGCGATAGGAATGAGCGCAGAGGCGCTGGCGTTTCGGGCCGAACAGGCAGGCGATTTGATCATGGACCGATAAAAGCCGTTGCGCCTGTCTGGGAGACGTGAACCGGCCCATGATCTTTTCTCCTCGTCGTGTGTGACGATGCGAGGCCTCTGCCCGGTTGTTCAGCCCCTTGTGCTGGCGGTGCTCAATCGCGGGTGCGAGCTCTGTCTTTGCCGCGCCATAGGAGCAAAGCTTGTCGGTGATTAGCACCTAAGACTCACCCCAACGCTTAAAGAGTTTGCGAAAGAACCGTTTGGCGGCCGCCTTGTTACGCCGGGACTGGATCAAAATATCAAGCACGTCGCCATTGGCCTTGACTGCCCGCCAGAGCCAGTGCTTCTCGCCGCCCATGGTGATGAGCATCACGCCTGGATACCACTTGTCGGCCGGGCGCGGGCGATCACGGCAGATCTTCGCGGCAAATTGTGGGCCAAAGCGGGCACCCAGGCCCGGATGCTCTCATGGGAGACGATGACACCGCGCTCCGCCATGAGATCGCCCACATCACGCAAGCTGAGGGCAAAACGGTGGTAGGCCCAGACGGCATAGGCGATCCCCATCGGGGGATGGCAAAAGCCCTTCAGGCGGGCAAGATCATTGGCTTTGAACATGATTCCTACATCTAACAGAAACCGTTCCGATCAAGTTGACAATGCCGATCCAATATATTGCAACAACGCGTTGCCAGTGGCGTCAATTGCCCAAAGACTTCCCGCCGGTTTCGACTGTGCGCTATCATTTCTATCGGCTATGCGATGATGGAACCTTCAGTGTGATCAATGACCTGCTGACGGTTGCTAGCCGGGTTGCATCGGGCAGCGATGTGGAGCCGACGGCAGCAATTATTGACAGCCAGAGTGTGAAGACGAGCGAAGGCGGCGGGGTGTCCGGCTATGACGCTGGCAAGAAAATAAAGGGCCGCAAACGCCATATAAGCGTTGATACTCAAGGCAATTT
>PJEL010004301.1_pt1 | contig 11838 bp, 12 predicted proteins | sample 1853271 | NCBI WGS metagenome assembly PJEL01 (sample SAMN08108733, study PRJNA415343) | Invertebrate metagenome, whole genome shotgun sequencing project. | host: Globobulimina | place: Sweden: Gullmar Fjord | collected 2015-08 | reverse complement strand
ACTGCTTCGGTTTGTGACATCTTGCTCTCGGCAACCGTTATTGGGTTTCAAAGAACTCAATCCCCGTTTCTGCATTCAGAAGGTCCTAGTAGCTGATGCAGAATCGCCGGAGGGTAGGGATGAGAAACTACCAACCAGTAGCACCTGCGTGAACCTACTCAAACTTCCTAAGTATGACAACATTGAGAAAATGCGTAGCAAACTGTTGTATTCCATACACTCCGGGGGGGGGTTCGAGCTCACGTGATTTTTGGATCGACCAATGTTCGGGCTGACCAGACCAAGAGCAGTAGGAGAGTAGTCTAATTGCAACTGTGATGATAATAGCAGCAGCAGAGTATGCACAGAGTACTTTGTATGGCAGAAAGGAGCCTTTCCTTGAGAAAGAACCAACACACAGTTTTTTCCTTTGTATTATATACATCTCATTGTACACCTCTTAAGGTGATAAGTCAAGAGAGAAGGAGTTATCACTAAGGCCACTCGCATTGCTGGAATTCTGAGCAGAAGGGGATATAGTCGTATCCCCTTGATTCACTACGACACTCTCTTGATGCCCCTCTAATGCCCGAACCTGAAGAGTTGAGAGAGTAGGATTAATATAAATGGTAACAAAGCAGCTGAAGAATGAAGCACGGAGAGGCAAACGAATTGGTCTTTCGGGGGGCTCCCAGTTGCATGGGATACTGCCAGAAGCTAATAGTATGCGCTGACTGTGCAGATGTACGAGAGATGTTGTACAAAACGGGATCATTTGGGCCTTAACCTGTCTAAGGATGGCCATTGCTTCAACCTTCTCTGGTCCTGCATAGTCCAACAGCTGGAAGACAGGAAGTTAGATGGGCGCAGAGTTTGAGTGTCTGTCTGCTTCGGATTGGGATGATCTACAATAGGCTGCTCTTGTAACCTACTACTTCATTCACTACAATGATCCAGAAGAAGAAACTAGAAAGCTTAGCTTACGCCCACCTTGCTTGCAAACTGTGTTGCTAGGCCATAATCTCTGCAGTCCTTATAGTAATAGGCCAGATAAAGCAAAGCTTCGATGCCCTTTGGCATGGGGACCTATAATGATTGCATGGGTTACAAGTAATTAGTGGTTCCGAGAATCAAAGGGCCAGCCACACATACGTAATCAAACAACGCTTGCCTCTCTCAATTCCTTGCCAGCAACAATCTGAATCAGGAGATGATAAAATCAGCCGTTTCAGTGTAGCGGTTAAACACACTTGCACCTCCAGAAAAGCAAATACATACCTTAAGGTAATATTGTGCTGCAAGGGCTTTCTTCCCAGCCTCAGAGTATAACTTGGCCAATTGGCTCATTGCATGGCCCTCTGGGTCTTCATTTGCCACTGCACGCTCGTAGGCCTATGACGACGTGTTTATGCACGAAAAATATACATTTTGAACGAGGTTACAGCAATATGGATGTAAAGCAAGCGTGGGTGGTGTGGATAAAAGTGGGTCAAATAACTTGGGGGTGAATGCAAGGAGGTAGGTCAGGAAGGATGGTTTCTCTTCTTCTCGAGAGAATGAACAAATGTGGTAATAGGAGTATATATCATAAAACAGTAAACAACAATAATAACTGCAGCGGTGAGTTAGTTAGCAGTAGTCCCGTCCCGGAGGTGGCAGTGGAACAAATGAACAACACCACACCTGTGCGGCCTCTGGAAGTCGTCCCAAACGTTCAAAACAAAGGCCCATTGCACACCTGACGAGAATAAGCACCACTAATAATGGGAAAACAGTATTTTGATAAAAAAAACAAGTTTCAGGCATCAGATTCATTACCCACCACATCCGAGAGTCATACGGTCTTAGAGCTGTAGCCCTCCTGTAATAATATGTAGCGTATAGGTGCATCTAAAGTGGTGCATGATGATGAACAGTCAGGTCTGTCATTACGGAGTCCTCAAATGGAAATATGGCAAACATGGTAGATCCCAAAAGGAGGAAACATACATCACCAAAACTGTAATTACACAAGCCAGTATGTTTGGACATAATACGTACACCCATCCACCCAAACAAGTGGATGAGACGATTCAATCAAAACTGGGAAGGGATTCCACAAATCCTTAAGCCCTAACTAAACAATGGGCTTTAAAAACTAACCTGAAGCAACTCGTAAGTCTGACCAAGACCATACCATGCTCGATAATCTTTTGGGTTGATGTCTACAGCCCGTCTGTGAGGCACAAACACGTCATATCATGTCACACATTAGCAAGCAAGCAGCAGCACAGCAGCAGAGTTTGTGGGTTTATAGCTGTTGGTATGCTTCGTGATTGACGAAGGGAAGGAATTGCCTAGCATCATTAACTGCATGGTACACCACGCAGCAACCTCGAAAGACTTACAAGACTCATTACTACTACTCATTTATCAAACACTAACCTGTAGTGTTCAATTGCCGCACCAGTGTTCTTCATTTCCACAAACTCGTGGCCCATTAGGGTCCAAGCTCCTAGGAACTTACGATTTACCTAAACAGACGGGTGATGACGAAATAAAGCAGCAGCAGATCAGTTCGTAACAAGCCACCAGAAATAATGAGTGATGAGATTGGCAGAAAATGGTAGAGGGAACATCATATTAGTAGCAGAGTCGATGCACGCATCGCTAGCTGATGGGTTAGAAAAGCATCATCACCCTCAGTAGCGTGCGTTAATGAATGAGAGAGAGAGAGAGAGAGCTGTTCAGAACGTCAAGGGATGCTAAATTAGTAGTTCAATCACTCACCTTGAGAGCTCGTGAAAAATACGTAACAGCTTTGGCATGCTAAGAAACCAACAACGCAGCGCACATAAGATTGAAAGAAGTTCAAAGTAGTAGGATATATTCAAAGTAATAAGTAAAAAAAAAGACGCACATTGCCCTTGAGGCTGCAGTGCCAAAACCAAAGCAAACCAAACCAAATGCCGGTATGATTACAATGAAAAAGAAGAGGGAATGGCTGTTAATATAATATAGGATGTTGGTGGGTTGTGTTTGCGCCACTGAACCCTCCTCTCGCTAACATGAAAAGTACACACGCACCTATAGAAATTGCCAACAATACAACAGGTTTCCGGACGATACTTTGAAATCTAGATAATAATCAATGTCATTGAGGCCAGGTTAGATCACTCGGGTCATCCTCAGTAAGAATTATGAATTATTTCACCGAAAAAGAACAAAAAAACAAAAAAACAATCAAACTATGATGGACCTCTACCCATCACATTCAATTGCTATATATATCAATCTTCAACCTATCCTCTCGCTACTAATTGCTCAGTCTTATATAAATAGTTCATTAGGTGTGTGTGGTGCTCATGCAGCAGCCAAACACGTGGCCATCATCAGCGAATAACTCTGTACTCATGATGAAGCAGAATCTTTGACAAAGCATAGAATTGTAAGACACTCAGCAGCACCATACTCACCCTGATGGCAGTATGTGCAAGATTACTCAGCTCAGCCTTTGCAATTGCAACGGGGGGCAGCACCACAAACACTTAGAGACGTTTCTGAAAATAAAAAATCACGCTCAACAAAACGACATTCGATCGAAGGCACCTTGCACCCCTTGACATACAAAACATGAGAAAAGACATCCATTTCCTAAATAGTAATAGCAATACGAAGAGTTGGGTGAGGAAAGTGGTAACGTTGAGAGAGCAAGGGGGGGAGTGAGTGCTTAAATCTGAATAAGAAAAGCAAGGAGGATAAGGGCGCATACTCATACAACCCTACATGTAGCTACATAATAGATGCTATGAGATCACCTCAAGGCGGTGTGGGTCCTTCCTCTGCAGCTCAAGAAACGACTTGGCAAGCAAATAGCGAAATATTATAAACAGGAGGGAGGAGGGCTAACATAACCGGTAACCCACTTCGTGTGCTGCATCATATTGCAGTGCGGCATAGTGAGCAAGAGCAGCCTGTTCCAAAATTAACGACAGCCAGTCAGTCATTGAAGGGCAATCGATACGACAGACAAATACCAGGTCAGTCACAGCTTAGATATCAAATGAACTAGATAGGTACCTGGGCTAGTAGGTAGCTGCTCTCAGGAAACCGTTGCAATTGCCGCTGAATAATCCAACAGAACAACAATTTCATTAGTCATGTAACGAAAGTCACAATCCATCCAAAAAAAAATCTCAAGAGTTGGGACACAAAATAACATGCTGCTGGTGCCTCTACCTACCCCTAAATATTCAGCTGCTTCAAACTACTAATCTCTACACTTACCTCGATTAAGTTCATCGCATCAACACACTGATGCTGTTCTAGATATAAGTGCTTTGTGGCAATGGCTCATGATTAGGGTTAAATTTAAGGCCCGACACAGTTGTTGTTACGATGATATAGGTGTAATAGTAAATATCACAACGATTCATCAATTTACCTACCTGTAGAAAAAAATCAAACATGTAGGAACAAGGAAGTGGGTCTGTTTCAAACTCTGGTGGGAATCCGGTGTACACTCCTCGAAGCTCGGTAAGGACAGCTGTTAAATCTAGCCATGCAGACCAATTCCACGGGTATGCCTATAAAGCGGAACAATAATGTATATGAAGGGTAGGCCTTGAAAATCAGGGTTGCTGATGTTGTAATCTCGTCTGACATACGTACCCTCACTGACTGCGCCAGCAAAGACACGGCATTGATGGGGCCGTACTGTTTGAAATGAAGTAGACTCATCTCCTAAACGAGGAGGAGGAGGTCCATGAGAACATGAATGAAATCACGCCAAGTAAACAATAAACAAAAATAAGAGAAAATGAAAAGGTGAAACAAATTGTACAATTGCTCGGACAGTCAAAGGGACACAAAAGAAAACCAACCAACCTCATCCTCGATTATGACAAGCAGAGACAGAAGAGACACGAGTGTGTAACATCGTGACTGTCGCGGCTACTATCCCTAAAACCCTAAACGTCGTAAAGCCGCCCTAACCCCCTAACATTAGGTGCTGCTAACTATTAATCAATAAACATACGATGGCATTGTTAAAGCGCACAAACCTTGAGAACAATACCAAATATATATAAGCCAAAGCCATCCAAAGTGCCCTCTTCATAAAGAACACAGAGCTCTTTGTGCAGTGCCAGAAGATGGGGATTGCTAATGCGGCATCTCTCGAGTGGGTCAGACAACTTCGTCATGTCTTCTTCCTTTGTCTTTTCTCCTGCCATGTACATTGCGTAGTGCCTGATGCGGAGGAGTGGTGGGGTTAGGGCCAGAATATCAATGGTGGTGGTAGATACAGGAGATACTGCTACACATATCACAACAACAGTCACTAGTCCTCCAGTTACTACACCTAGGAACTGGTGGATATATGTAATAACTTGTAGCTAGCGAGTCGTTCTCGATGTAAAGGGAAGGGGTTTACATTCCGCGGGGGGTTGAAGTTGAATGTAAATTGGGTTAGTAGCCTGCCGCCCGCCCCGCTTGATATACCTCAAAAATCGTGCTTGTGGAGATAAGCATTCTCTTTTTCCTTCTAGCATTGTAGCCTAACCCCACACCATTAGAATAAAAAATATGAGGTTGTGAAAATCGTAGAAATAAACAATAATAGTTGGTTGAAATTGAAACAGGATCAGGAAATAGTAAAGTAGTAGCTTCTTTCCAGTTGCAGTGAAGACCGACCATTAGGCAACGAGTCAGAACATGCATACATATTCTCAACACTTACTGCTCTTTCATATTCCCTGGTTGTTATTAGACAGCGTGCTAGCATGTGCTGAGGGGTCTCAATTTCCACGTGTTTCGGCTCCTGCGCAGATTTAGCAGCCTCTATGGCCTCCTCGGGCAATGATGCCAACAGTTCTGCAGCCCTGTGGGAAAAAAAACATTTTTCGTGTCGTAGTAGTGTCAACATGCATTGTCTTAGCCACCGGTTATGAACAGGGGGTTGAATCAATCGGAATACGTTGTTCTATAACAGAGTGGAAGGGGTACTACATGACCATACAAAGCAGCACCAAACAAGTATACTATGGGCCATTTAGGCCTCAAAATCCTATCAATTCGTAAACTACGGATATTTGTCAGCCATGAATTGCCGCTACAGACAAAATAAAGCAGTTGGATGCACATGTCTAACAAGTTAACATATATGAAATTGATGATAATGCTATGATATATGTATTTCTACGCAAAATGAGGTCCTGCTAAAGGGTAGGAATACTCCTAAAGTGGGTGAATGTTAAGTATTTTCATGCTACCAATATGCACACATGTAAAAGGAGTACCATTGGGCAGCCTTAAATAGACAGCGTGATTCCAGATCACGAACTGCACGAGTCAGCTCTTTTGCTGCTGACTCTGCAGCAAAGGAGTCACCCATAGTGTCAACACCCAGAGCACAGACTCTATAACTCACTCCCAGCTTCAAACTTTCTTAATGAGAGGGTTGGGGTTGGGGGGTTAGGATTTAGGGTTAGGGCTATGGTTAGAGTTAAGGTGGTTTTAGGATTTAGGGTTAGAAATAGTGTTAGAATTACGGTTTAGAGTTACGATTAGGGTTAGTATTAGGGTTAGGGCTAGAGTTAGGGCTAGAGTTAGGGTTAGGGTTAGGGTTAGGAACGTAGACTTGGACAATTCAACTACAAACCTTCACTTCACGGAAACCAATTAAGCTGATAGCCAGGGTGCATCCAATGGGTCTAAAAAGGTTCTGATGCCACTATCGACTCGGAGTTACCAGAATAATTGACTGTTAAAAAAAAAGTTTGGGCGAGCTTTGAGGTTTTGATCAGCCCCTACCTACCCGACATGTATATGACGCATTGTTACGGTCAAAGGTCTACAGGTGTTTTATTGCCACCACAGCTTCGGAGTTACCAGAGTAATCCACTGTTAAGTTGAGCCAATTAGAGTTTGATATCAGTGTTTACTTAACATATGAGGTTATTGTTAGGGCCAAAGCTCATACCGTCACATTTCAAATCTTTGAGTCATGGAAATATTCACTCACTCAGTACGGCTGGGTAGGTACACGTACTTACGTGGCACTCTTACGTGGCAAAGATGTAACTGAATGACTACAAGGCTGCTGTATCAAACACTGCTCTTCACTCTTCGTGCATCATGATGAAGGGCTGTAACTTGGTGACAAAACAGATATTTGTTTAACCACCTCAACACGACTTATATCTCTTGTGTGGTGGTTGTCGGTAGGAAGAGTCTCGTATTAATATTAATAATCCAAATAGGATTACCACCACCGAAACATACAACACACCTGTATTAGACTTGGGAAATTTCTACAAGTGTTCTATTGTCATTCATCTTGCGTCGGTTTTTATGTCTCTAACCGACCTTATATAGTGTACTCAGTGGTCTACAGCGGTTCTAGCATCAATACCTCTGCCTCTGAGTTACCTGAATACACCTGCCGTATCATTAGACTTGGCGAATTATGAGGAGTGTGCTGTGTATACATATTTGGCTTTTCGTTGGAAAAAACAATGTGTTGAGAGAGTACTATTAATATACACCTATATAGATGTACATATTATACCCGTCGACATTTTCTCCGTCTAACTTCTTACTCTAATTTATGCAATATACAGTGGTGGTATACCCTGCCTGTGTATATTCGTACTCCTACTGTGACATATCCTAGAGCATCCCTGGGCACTCTCTTCAGAATATATATTGTATGAAGGTTTGTGTTGAGGATAGCTGGGTGTGTATGTACACCTATAAAGGTGTACATATGCGACAGCTATTTATAGGTCTAACGTCTCCCTATTTCGATAATCAGCAACCCCCTAATTTCTTAAATATACAATGGTGTGTAGTATCTTCTTGTTGCATATAGCGTAGAACGTCACAGGACATTCTCTTGAAATATTGTAGCATTTTCGGTTTTTACGTCGGATAAATCCGACCTAATATATATGTGGACTAGCAGCCGACCTTATCTGAAGTAGATGCTGTGAAGATGGATGGAAAACTCTGTAGTTGGGCACACCTGCAGAGATGTGCCCAAATATCTGTGTTATTGTCATCAGCTTTGTACGGTGGTATATTTTTCAGGCCGTTCTTTCTCACCTTTCTTTGTTATCAGCAATCCATTAAATGCAGCATCAAACGTCTGTGAAGTCAGTCTCATATATATATTATTGGTATATTGCAGAATCTCTTTGGTGGCCGGTCTGCTGCTGCCACATAGCACCAGCCCTATTCATTTCCCTGCAAGGCTTCGATACACTTGCCTGGAAAGAAAATTAGACCAAAGCGAATCACAATTTGACGGCGCAATAAAATGGCCTGCATTGCCAAAGCAACTGTATTCTTCAGGTCTTGGGAGTGAGTGTATATTTCCTGTTACCTGTAGCAAGGTGGGAACTGTAATGGGTCCTTTGCTGCTTTCATGTGTCTATTGAGAGCCAGGCAAGTAGTTGAAACTCGTATTATAGGGTTGGGGTTAGGGTTAGGGCTTCAGAGTTAGGGTTATGGGGTTTGGGTTAGGGTTTTAGGATTAGGGTTATGGGGTTAGGGCTATAGGGTTAGGGCTGGGGTTAGGGTTAGGGCTGGGGTTAGGGTTAGGGTTAGGGTTAGGTTTGGTGTTTTGGGGTTCGTTTAAAGATAACCTTTACGTAACTGTATTGTCGAGGTTTTGCATCTGAGTTAATTACTTGTAACAAGGGAACTAAGGGTTTTTGTTGTTGTTTACACTATGACATTAATGCTATTTTAGGTGTTTTTCGCTGCTGTAACAGTGTACTTTACGTGTACCGGAGTGCGGTTGCTAAAAGTAGTTCAAAGGCCAACTGTGGAAGTGGGGGCCATTAGTAGTGAAACAGTTAACGTTGTTTAAAATAGAAGTTTTTTATTATTAACTTCCAGTGCTCTGCTATTTGTCAATTTGGCGTTTCTCGATATGAGATTTTCGTTTCAATCTGGACTCGTGGTGCTCACTCACGCCGCAGCTGTGCAGGTAAATGAGCTTTGTAAGCTAAAAAACAAACAAACCAAACGAAAAGCTGCAGCAGTTCATTTATTCTTCCAGGCGGTATAAATATGACCGAAATGACCCTGGTTGAGCCTGAGCCGCCGGTTGAAATGCTGCTATCGATGTCCCAAGAGGAGAGGAGAAAATGGAGGGCTGAGAAAATGAATAATCAATCGGAAGGTCGACAGAAATCCGAGATGGGGGGGAATATTGTCAATACAAACATATTTCTTGTCGCGGAACAAGAGGCCTGCCACTTTCGAGAACACATGGGCAAGCAGGTCGAAAATCTTAAGTCCGTAAAGGCGGTGAAGGATACGGTGAACAACAGAGAGATTGAGGTACGCAAAGAGCCACTCTGCCGTAACACTTTAAAACTGCTTTCCCAACCCTCATCATGATCGTTTAGTAGCTTACATTTCTGCTCTTGGATATGTCTTGTACTACTTTATTTTGCTACACAAATCTGCGCACGCTCTGCACGTAGAGGCTCAAGCTACAGGAGTCTATTCAGCAATCTAGGTAGCACGTTTGTTCTTTACCCCACCCAGCGCTTGCCAGTCTTACCTGCACCCTTCACTTGTCCTTTATTTCTATGTGAAGGTTTCAAAGGCAACAAGAGGAGGCATTGATTTCCCGCACAGGGGCGAACGCAGTGGAAGAGAAATGGGATGTCATTTTAACAAGCAAAACAACTGTGCCACAGGAACTCCACGGTATCATTGGGCATCAAAGAATGGCATGTTTAAACAGTATACGAAGCAAGGATGACGTGCTTGCAGAGCTTCAGGTAGTACGGTCTAGGCTGCTGCTACATAATTTGCTATGTTGGAAGTGCTCTTTTTGCCTTCTTTGGTGTTTTCTCCAGTGCTGCTGCTTACAGAAAAAAAAAATTGTAATCCTTCCTCTTTGTTCTGAGTTGACACACATGCCACCACTTCCTTTTCCAGGAACATCTAAAAACAATAAATGATAAGTATATGGAGGATATTCGTCAACAGGCACGTTATGAATAATAGTAGCTACGAAAAGAAATGTTCCTTAAGAATTCCTCTAATCTACTATGATTGACCATAGGGGGGAGACATCAATGAGTTATTGTCGAGGATGAAGGTAATCATCTTCACGCGTGATACAACGCGGGCGGGTTCGATCTTCTTTGTTCCTTAGGAAAACTCATTGAGTATACCTTCTCATTCGATGTACGTTCATTCAAACAGGAAAAAGCCAGAGAAATGGAAAATGTTTGTCATAGTGGGCCAAGAAACGTTGAGCGCGCATATTTGAGGGAAAGGTACTGGAGTTGTTGCAACTACTATAGTTTAATTGGAACAATGTGACGACGTGCCTTGCTAAATGTTCATGATAAAACAAAAATCATAAATAGGAATATGTGCCTAGAAGCTGCCAGAGTTGAAATGGAGGAACTTTTTGAGTTTAGGCAACAGATGGAATTGTCTGCAATGGAAGCCAAAACAAAAAGGAGTGAAGAACATAACATCGAGGCAAGCTGTGCTGTTAACTACTAACACTGTCTGTTCACATTAGCATTGAATGTTGCTATTCTGCTCCTGTCCTCAATGGGATTGGAGCCATCTGGAGAGCCAGGCTAATATTCATTTTCATTAGGTGGAGAAGCTGATGAGGAAAAATAGTCACGAATACAAAGACTTGAAAATGAAACTTGAGTCTGATATACAAACTCAAGTGGGTGTGGTACTATCTATATCTTACTTTGATCACCCTGGATACTTGGTGACTGACTGACACCATTCATCGCGTGCTTCCTCCTCCACTAGGAGAAGAAGTTGGAGAAGTTAAAGGCAACATATCAGGTATGATGATGATAACTACAACAGTTACATGAATAGTATTCTTTTTCGAGAACTCTTACATTGAGCTACTAGTTTAAGGCGGAAAAACTGGAATATGACTCTCTTGTGCTCACTCGGACACACGAGGAAAATACAAGTAAAAATGCCCTTCAAAAAAAAAAGAAAAAGAAGCTCTCAGACTCCTTGTCTACTCTGAAAGAGCAATATTATGAGACAGATTCCAGGTATAACACGTAATAAATGTAGTGAATCTGACTGACAGTGAACATGCCGCCCCCATATTTACCTTGAGGTTCACTGCCGCATCCCGCCATATTAATGAAACTACTCATCCTCTTTAATTATTCATCAACAATATTCTGGGCAATCGCGCTTCATCTGACACTAACGTGTGTCGAATATGGTTTGCTGCGTTTGCCTCAGGCACAGGAAGCAGAACTGTAGCAGTATAGATGAGTATGGTCGATCGATTGTGAAATATAATAATGTACTTGCTAGTTTCAACCAATTTAAGGATGCGGAGGATCAGAAATTTGAAAAGGTGTGGAACCTACACCTGGATGAACTTGGCCAGCTGACAAAACAAGCCCTTCACATGGATACAATTATTTGCCATAGACTGCTAGGATGGCATTGGAAAGGCCCAAATGTAGGAAATTTTAAGCAGCTGGTACTCAAACAGAAAGAACTGATTGACCCCAAGATAGCAACTAAGCAGGTCAAACAAAAGAAAATAATAGAAGGGAAAAGGGGAGAAGAAGGGCAGCAGCTGAAGTTGGAAGACTCTAGAAGTTCACGTGATGGCTACGAAGGCCAAGGCTGCCCGAGTCTTTGTGAAGGAGGAGCACAAGGCGCTATACAAAGAAATGGCAACGATGTAAAGAAGGATGCAAACAATCAGGCGCACTCTATCTCGGCGCTTATTGCTGAAATGACACAGTTAACAGTGCCTACAGTGGGTATTGTTGTCGGTGCAGGCTACTCGGGTGGTGCGATTCCTTTTGCGGCAACGAATTTATTATTCTCTGTTCGCGA
>PJEL010004300.1_pt1 | contig 11840 bp, 5 predicted proteins | sample 1853271 | NCBI WGS metagenome assembly PJEL01 (sample SAMN08108733, study PRJNA415343) | Invertebrate metagenome, whole genome shotgun sequencing project. | host: Globobulimina | place: Sweden: Gullmar Fjord | collected 2015-08 | reverse complement strand
AGTAAGCTCTTTAATAGGATTGTTACCTTTAGTAAAATGATAACTAATAAACTCCCCAACTTTAAGATTTGCAAAATCATCATCCTGCTCTATTTTGCTGATAAGATCAGGTCTGTGTATTATTACCTCATCTTTTATTAAATCTTCGATGAATCTTTTAGAGTCTTTTTCAATAGAATTTATCAAGTCCATAAACTGTTCTAAGCAAAGATTATTTTTAATTATTTTTAAAACAGAACTTTTCATAATAAATAATTTTTTAAAAAACTATAGTTGCTATATGTGAATTATAGTTGTCAATACTTGTTGCAAATGATACATAATACTATATAATAATGATTAATAATGCAAATATTTTATAGTTGTTTAGTTATTTTTCTACATTTATATTAGTAGATATTGTTCATAAAACTTCATAAAAATGCATTATAATGACTTTTGGAGAAAGATTAATGTACTGTAGAAAGCAGAAAAAAATTTCTCAAAATATACTTGGAAACAAAGCAAACGTTTCTGGAAGTATAATAGGGAAATATGAAAGGAATGAGATGAAACCATCAATAGATATTGCTAAAAAAATTGCAAAAGTCTTAGGGGTTTCACTAGATTATTTGGCAGGAGAAACTGAAATAAAAATTATTAAAAGGGATATGATAAAAAGAATTGAAATAATTGAAAATATGCCTAAAGAATCAAAAACTCAAATTTTACATTTCATTGATATGTACATAAAAGATTACCAATCTAAAAAAGATTATTCTGCAATATAAGATTAGTTTCACAGAAATAATTCTAATAAAATTTGATATTATCACATAAAAAGTTAACATTCCCTCAGGATGACGAGAAACGTTATTTATAGAGAATGTTAACTTTAAAAAAATATAAAAATAATAAAACTGCCACTATTGCTGGCAGAAACTAAATCTAATAAAAGCTGCTAAAATTAATTCAATATAAAAAATAAATAACGCGTTTTTATTTAGATACATCAGTTTTCGGAGGTTATGATGATGATGAATTTGAACAAGACACCAAATCTTTATTTAGCTATATCCTCAAAAAGAATATTCCTATAATATATCCTGATATTAATACAGAAGAAATACTATACTGCTTCCATTTGAAGATGTTTCTGAAAACTATCAGTATAGTATCAAAAACAACGATATCTCAAATAACTTCATCTATACTGTGTATAAAAGCTCCAGATGATATTAAGAATGTTCTTGCAATGATAGAAACTGTTGAGCGGATCAAAGTAAATGAAGAAATAAAAACTTAATTATTTCATTAAATATGAAGTAGCGTAACTTGCGTAACTTAGAAACATAGAAATTGTAAATATTAGAATTTTATTATTGATGTATTGAATTGTTAATTTTAATTAGGATTATACATATTGAATTGTAAGCTTTGTAGAGGTATGAATTACAAGTTCTATAAGAGAATTACTTCAATAATATGAAAAATATTTCCGAGATAATATTTATAATAACTATATCCTTCCTAGGATGTGGTAAACAGTCAAATAGCAAGTCCATGCTACCTAATGGAAACAAAGTAGCCCTAAAGCCCATATCCTTGGAATCTTCCCTAGTACCGTTGGGTAACAATGTTTCCATAGAAAGTCAAATCATTAAATCCACATCCACTAATAAGACTAATGAAATCGACTTAGAAAAATTTGAACAAAAACTTATGGACACTGATGATGCTATTGAGAGACAGATGTACAAAAGTCAACTCAAAGACTCTAACGTAGTACTGATACTTGGACCTACAGGTAGTGGCAAAAGTACTTTAACAGGTGGTCTGCTAGGAAAGAAAATGAAAAAGGAAATTATAAAATCAGAAAAAAATATATTGCAAAAGTATGATATCTTAGACTCTGATGAAGAAGATGAGTTTGATGATGACGATGACGATGAGTATGACGATAATGAATACTATGTCTCCTATGAAGAGTCGGGTAGTAAAAATCCTAAGATTGGGTCTAGGATAGGTAACTCTGAGACCTACTACCCAACACCATACTTTCACCAAGAAGAAGTTACTACCGGATCGACCAAGAAAAAGAACCTCAAAACAACCTTAGAAAAATTTACCTTCTGTGATTATCCAGGATTTTTTGAGACTAGAGGGATAATACCTCTCATAGGTACTATCTATGGCAATAATAAATTTCTCTCTAGCTGTGATAAGATAAAGTCAATAATGCTAGTAACACCCAAATCTTCCTTCGAAGCTAATAAAGGAAACCAGTTTATCTCTGGAACAGTGAAGATGATAGAAAGCATGTTTGTCAAGTCTGATGATGACCCTATAAGATCTATATTATTCCTATTTAGCAAATTTGATATACCAAGACGAACAAGAGCCCTACACAAAATTATGGCCAACATAGGAGAATTTATATCTGAGTATCAAAGGCTATATTCCCAGAAAGACCTCTCTAACTCCGATGAAATATCTTTGTGTAATGATATATTGACTAGAATAGATAATAGCCTCCGTAAGAATAAAAATATTGAAACATATAACCCCATGGATGGCGGTGAGACTAGAAAGCACATCCTGAAGAAAATAATCAAAAGTAAACCTATATCTAAAGATAAGATCAAAACCATAGGTAGTGAACAAACCAAAAGAGAACTCATAACTGTCGAAAAACAAATGATAGACAGAGTCTTACCTATATTAGATTCGTTGAGAACCAACAAGTCTGTAATAGATAAACTACAAAAGAGTCTAGATAGTTTAACAACGAGGATAGCTACTGATGATGAACAAATTTCGAAACTAGAAAATGACATAAATGACCTAATCATCAAAAAAGATGAAATCCAACTCCAAATCAATAATCTAATTTCTGCTAAAGAGGATGCCAATACCAAAATACTAGAAATAGAAGCTCAAAGAAAAATCAATGAAAGGGATCTGATAGAGCAAGTTAATCAAGTAAGTTCTGCAGAGGTCTCTATAGAAACTGACCATAAGATAGAACTACTAAACAGAAAAATACTAGAACTAACTAACAAAAAAAATCAACTAGACACCAAGCTTACATTGCTGGAGAATGAACAAGAAAGACTGGAAAAGCGCAAAAGAGAACTCTTAAGAGATAAAACTCGTGATGATAAAAAGATAACTCAGAATAATGTCATCCGTGATAATATCATTGCTGACTGCAACCCTGATAAATTCCTTGAGCTTTTCAAAGAAGAAAAGTGTATAGACTGGCTCTCTTATCACTCTAATGATCTTCATGGATTGGAAAACTGGGTGAACCAGAATAAAGGGTTTGGGATTGTGGCTAAGGTTATTAAGAAGATTGATGGGGAGCTGGTGGGGAAGAATGTTAAGCATAAAATATCTGACCTTAGAGAAAGATTTAAATCTGTGGACTTTAATAAATTAATAGGCTCTGTTGTAGTATTTAATGGTGACAGTTTTACTTTACAGTATCATTTGAAAAGTTCTGATCGTATGTTTTTGTCCCCAGGGTCAAATTCTGCCCCAGTAACTAAATGCCAACATACATACTCAACACTCAATTGTTATTATTGTTATTTACAAAACTACATTTATAGAAATAAGACTTTATCTTCTTATATTCCCAGATATAATTCCTCATTTAATAGTGATAGTGATAGGAAACATCGCCACAACAGCTTTTATGGTATAGTAACTTATATTAAGCAATCAAATGATAGTAAATATACACTTAACTCTATATTTTCCTTGGAATTCTATAGTCGTAATGTTATGGGGAAACAACATGATTTATGCATAAGACAGACTCGTATTAGCTACGTAAAAAATAATAAAGAAGAAAAAAAAATCACTCTGTCACATGGTGACCATGGCGTTCCAATTTCCTTTGCTCAAAGCAACGATAGTAAGATACTAGCTGTAGCATTGGTAAATAAAAATATTTATTTCTATGATTATTATACTCAGGGTAAACTCAACTCATTTGCTACAAAGCATAACCACCAAGTATTTCTACTAAAATTCAGTCCCGATGACAAAATCTTAGCAACTACGTCTTATGATAATTGTGTAAAACTATGGAACATTACTAATCTGAATGACGTAAAAGAGATAAAGTCTATTCGATATAATGAACAAGTACACGGCATGGACTTTAACAATGCCAAGGGGCTCTTCTGTGTAAACTCCCTTAATAAAATACACGAATACTCCCTACCTGAGCTATTAGGAAGAAAAAATCCACTCTGTCCCATGTTTGATCTTGACGCATTCAAAAAATCTATCTCTACACCAGCATCAGAGCTCAAGGGATACATCACAGAATACTATGCCCACAAAGCCAAAGAGCTAGACACCACCACAGAACCTCTAGAAGAAATAGCCGAAGAAGTCAAATCAGCGAAGGTCAAAGAAGAAGACATCATCAATAGACAATCTCAGCTTGAGACTCAAATAGGGACCATAGATGAAGAAATATTAAAACTTCGAAATGAAAAAATATCAAAGATCAAAGAAGAACGAAACAAAAAATCAGATGAGCAAAAAGAGATCGTCATAAAGAATAACGATATAGATAACACTAAAACAGAACTGAGAAACAAAATAAGTAAAGCAGAAAGAGATATAGAACTCCAGAATGAATCATTTAATAACGTCAATGCAAAGTTAGCATCAGTGGAAAATGAGATCTCAAATGTTAAACTTAATCTATCAGGCAATAAAAACCAGGAAGAAAACTTAAAGAACGAACTCAAGCTGCTCCAAACACAAAAAATAAATATAGAGTCCAACCTCAACCAAAACCAAAACTTAATATACCTACTATACAAACTAGAGTCAGTCATACCAATGAATATCATACCCAATGGACCAATCAACCAACTGATAAACGAGTCCAGTAGAAAAGAAATGATGATAAGCAATATTTATAAAAACTCATTATTTATGGTCGTATCAGAAGCACATAAGAAAACATTCGATGTTTCTCATCACCTAGATAATCACATCAAACTAAAAATAATGAAGTATATAGGGCTATCCTTAGTTTGCAACTAAGGATCAAATGCAAAGCATTTGAAGTATATAATAAACAACAGATTATTATGAAGACTAATATTTTGAAATGAATGTCAGAACATGGATATAAAATAAGAAACCTTTTTTGTTTCTCCTTAGTTACAAACTAAGGAGAGCGTATGTACTTTATAACTAGCTATCTAGCTATCCTTAGTTTGTAACTAAGGATCAAATGCAAAGCATTTGAAGTAAACCTAAACAACAGATTATTATGAAGACTAATATTTTGAAATAAATGTCAGAACATGGATATAAAATAAGAAACGTTTGATCCTTAGTTGCAAACTAAGGATAGCGTAGACAATAAAATAGATAAAAGCTCTTAATACTAGCTATCCTTAGTTTGTAACTAAGGATCAATTGCAGAGCATTTGAAGTAAACCTAAACAACAGATTATTATGAAGACTAATATTTTGAAATGAATGTCAGAACATGGATATAAAATAAGAAACCAAGAAGGTATATACTTTATAACCTTTGCAGTAGTAGAATGGATAGACGTATTTACTAGGAAGAAATATCAAGAGGTTATTATAGATAGTTTACAATTTTGCCAGAATGACAAAGGACTAATAATCTATGGCTGGTGCCTAATGACCAATCATATACATATAATAATCTCTTCCAGTAAAAATGACTTAAGTAGTATACTCAGAGATTTTAAAAAGCATACAAGCAAAAAACTAATTCATGCTATCATAGACAATACAACAGAAAGTAGAAAGAAATGGATGCTAGATATTTTTCAAAAAGAAGGAAAGAAAAATTCAAGAAACCAAATATATCAATTCTGGAGACAAGAGAACCAGCCAAAGGAGATAATCACAGAAAAATTTGGCATTCAAAAATTAGAATATGTTCATAATAATCCTGTTGAATCAGGTCTAGTAGATAAACCAGAAGATTATCTATTGAGTAGTGCAAAAGATTATATTCTTAACGAAAAAGGATTGATAGAGGTTGAGTTTTTATAATGTTTTCTGCAGGTTTTACTATAAATAAGCTATCCTTAGTTTGCAACTAAGGATCAAATGCAAAGCATTTGAATTATACAATAAACAGACAGATTATTTGAAGACTAATATTTTGAAAAGAATGTCAGAACATGAATATAAAATAAGAAACGTTTGATCCTTAGTTGCAAACTAAGGATAGCGTAGACAATAAAATAGATAAAAGGCTCTTAATACCATTAATGAATAAGAAAATGAAAAAAAACATATTAGTATCAACGATTTCTATCATCATTCTTTCCTGTACAAATAACAAATCTAAGGAAATGATGAACTTTCATCACGACTCACAGATAGGTATCAATCTAAACCCTAATATTAATCTACCATCAAACTTCCCTATCCAGAATATCCAAAATACTCTAAATAACTACAATAGCAACAGCATATCATCAGCACTTCAGCTCAGCAATATCCAGATGCCTGACCAACTGAATACCATGAACAACTACGCATCTACCGCTATGCATATTGGGAATCAAGCAAACTCAATGATGAGCAACATTCAAAATCTAAACCTATCCAACCTCAACATGGCAAACAACCCTATGGCCTCAGCTATGAACAACAGTGCAGGAGGAGGTATGGCAATGGACCCAGTCACAGGTATAGCAAATGCTGTCACTTCGGGATTTAATTTTCTCTCTGGACTGACCGGGCCTTCAGAAGGTGATAAAAGACAAACTATAAGAACCCAACATCAAGAACAAAGACAAACCATAGAAACCCAAGGACGAGTCCAAAAAGAAGTCATAACTAAACAACATCAAGAACAAAGACAAACCATGACACATGGATTTAATCTCAAAAACAAAATAATGGATAAAGAACAGAAACATAGAAAAGAGTTCGTAGACCATACCACAAAACGGAAAAAAGAAATAACAGAACATCAGAGTGACCTTATGATAAAGCATAAGAGGATGGCCCAAAGACATAACCTCGAACTAGCCGACAGAAATGAATATAACACTAAGCTCCATATCAGGGGACAAAGAAGAAACAACCTATACAGTCACGAAAATAGAATGGTAGAGATACACGCTCAGAATCATCTTCTCAAAAATCAAAAGGCCGGAGATATCATAGATCAAAAGCAACTAATGCTATACCAACAAAAAGTTACTCAAGAACAATCTAACCAAAGGTTCAAACAACAAGCCTTAGCAAACCTAATGATGAATCAATCGAACAAAGAAAAATTTGAATACTCAGACACTATCATGAAACAAAACTTTCTCCAAAAGAGAAACTATGATAACCTCAAAACTAAAAACCAAGCCATCCTCAAATCTATAGATCACTCTAACAGTATCTCAAAAATCAAAATTCAAGAAGAAGAAAAAAGGCAAACAGCCCAAACCCTAAATGAGCTAAAAGCTCAAGCTATGAACCAAAAATATCTCATGGGTAAAGAACTACAACAAATATCTTTTCAGAACGATATCCATAAAGCTAAACTAAGCCATGCCTCGAACAAAGAATTACAACAAATGCAGATAGAGGCCAAAAGTCATGAGATAAACTCACAGTTTGAATTAGAAAAGATTAAGCAAAATAATAAACTTCAATATTCACAAATGGAAACCCAGATGATAAAAGATGAATATGAAGAAAAATCAAAACTAGAAATGCTCAGAACATCAAAGATCGAGAATATAGAAAATTCGAAATTTAGAAGAGAGCTATATTTCAAAAACTTGGATGCAATAAAAAACAATATTCCTGACTATAGCAGTGAAATATTTGTCCCAAGACCACAAATAATCCAGCAAATAGAACATTACTTTGACTTGAACAACAAACAATATCTACATCCCAATAAAACACTATCCCTATATGGATGGGCAGGATCGGGAAAGAGCTTTATAGCCTGGCAGTATGCTACTACACATTTTGATAATCCATATGCAAAAGTATGGTGGATAGAATGTGATAGCCAAGACACCATCTTTGATAGTATAAGAGATATCTCCCTGCAAGAAGGGATGGAAGATCCCTATCAGAAAAATATAAAAACCATCATCGGATATTCACGACTCAAAACCAGTCAGGCCAAGAAAAGATGCTTGATAGTATGGGATAACCTAGAAGACCCTAACCTATATTATAATATTAGAAACAAGTATAGATTCTATCCTGCCATGGGAGTAGATCATATTATCACGAGTAGAAACTATTTGGTTCCAAATAATATGACCATAAACAAAATGACCTTAGAGCAGGCATATAGACTTACCACCTCTATTTATTCTCCAATGAAGAATAATCAGACAGAGTCGAAATTCAATTCTGTCCAAACTGCAAACTTGCAATGGAAAAGAGGTATAGACAATAATAGAGTCACAGACTCTGATCAGGCAGAATCGTTAAAACATTTATTAGAGAACAAGTTTCATAATAATCCTTTGAAGATCAGTCAGACCATACAATATCTCAGAGGCTCTTCTACTCCTTATGATGAATACCTAGGTTTATCTCGACACCAAAAGCAACAATTGTCTGAATATGAAAGCCCCCTATATAGTTACTCCAGAAACTTAACCTGTAAGGAATCTACCCTCCTGAAGGTAAAAGAATTGACCCAGTCATATCCCTTTACTCTATGTTTGATGAAGGTACTATCAGTAATAGATTTTAAAAACATTCCAAAAGATCTCTTCAAAGATATCACTCATAAGGTATATCAATATAGAAATGCTGTTATGAAACTGAAGGAGCTAGGACTGATACAAAGTAAACATGGAATGCTGGAGATGAATCCATTGTCTCAGGAATATATATATGACGGTATGACACCTCCAGAAAAACTCAAAAATTTTGAACTCTCCTTGAATCATCTTAGTCATCAAAGTCGAAACTCAAATATTTATATAAACCATATCAATGTATACTGGTCAAAATTGAACCGAGAGTATATGCAAAAAGCACAAAATTATAAGAAGGAATATCTAACTCTTATTTACAAGTCTACCCCAATGATAATGCAGGCTGTGGCATATCTTAAGAATAATACTCATAACCATAAACTAATATCTCAACAAAGAATCAAGTTAGCTTATCAAATGCTGGCATTATTAATTAAAAACCTAGAAAGTTCTGCTAACGATGAAATGGATTTAGAAGATATTTTTAAGGTAGAGATATATCATACATACTCTGAGCTCCTACTCCTATTGAATGAAAAAGACTCTGCATTAAAATTTATTGATAAGTCTTTAGAGCAACATCCATCATTAAATCAGAAAGTCAAGATAATAATAACCAAGTCCCAATTAGTATCCTCAAAAGAACAGCTATTCCTCCTAGAAGAAATGCTGCAAGAACTGAGTGATGATACAAATCATTCATTGGACAAAGGAAAGCTCAAATCAGAACTATCAGTAGATCCTAAAGATATATACACATTAAAATTTATCTTATCAAAAGCCTGCTTACATGAAAATAATCTCAAGAAAGCAGCTTCACTTGCTAAAGAATCATTGAAATATTTCTCTCAGATAAACCATAAAAGCACCATAGCAGAGATATTATACATTTTAGGAATGAGCTTAATAGATACCAATGAAAGTGAAGCAATTTTACAATTGAATAAATCGAAAGAAATATATGAAGAACTAAATAACTTTGAAAAAACATATGCTGTCACAAATATCTTAGCAGAAAATCATGAAAAGAATAACAACATAAAAGATGCCGTTAAAGCCTATGAACAAAACTGTGAACTAATATATAGATCACCATATAAAGATAAATTAACACAATTTGACTCATGGAAAAAGCTGATCACTAACTACCAGGCTATAGCTGAAGACGGACATCAACCTCTTGCTTTCATAATAGTAGAACATGACAAACCTAATTTTATAGCTCCATATTTGAAATATATTTCCTACGGACTATCCTCTAAATTATCAAATCTAGTAACAAGCCAGTATAGAAGATCCGCTCAGAGCAAAGCATTGCTTAGTCCATCTATTATCCAACTCATCTGCAGATACTTCTCTGTACTAAACCTGAAAAATAATGATGGACTGAGTTTATTACATAAAGCCAAATCTTCTACTATGGTGACTAAACTGGTAGAATATGGTGCAGATGTAGAAATAAGCAATATGAATGGGAAGACCCCATTTCAATATCATAAGACCAAAGGTAGTGGCTTGGAATTAAGATTGAAGCGACTCAATGCTAATCCTTGGCTTGATGAATCAGATAATATTACTGATTTGGATGGACATAACGATAGGATAACTGAGTTAAAAGCTAGTACAAGAAATGAAATCTTGATCTCATGTGATAGAACGAATACTATCTGCCTGTGGAACACTTCTAATCACTCACTCATGAAAAGAATTAAGGAGAAAAGAAACATATCTAGCATAGGTATTGCCCCTAACGGGAGATTTTCCTCTTTATGCTTTAATGACCAAAAGTCTGAAATCTTAGACATAGGGAACAACTACAAAAGATATAGGTTGAAGACAGGAAAAGGGATTCATCTTTGTGAATTTTTGAATTCAAGTACACTTGTTACCCTCAGCAACGATAATGTAATTTCACGATATGATATCACTTCAAATAAATATTCAGCCTTAGGTACTACCAGCATATCTTCTCCTCAAGCTTCATACCATGAGGATAATATCTACTACATAGGATCATCATCAGGAAAATTGGAAATAATAGATCTCAGAGATGTGTCAACTATTTCAAAGGTGCAGGTTACTAAAAATCCTATTACACACTTGGCAGGAAATAGATTAAATCTATTGGCCATAGCAGATAAGAAAGGAAGAATGTATTGCCTTGATAAACGAAAGATCTATAACAAAGAGAACCTATATAAAATTAAAAAACACAGATCTAATCTATCGGGGTTAAGCTTTAGTTCCAGGTACCCAAATCTATTGATATCATGTTGTTATGATGATGAGCTAAGAGTAGCAAACCTTACAGACTCATACCAAATAATAGAAAAACATATAGAAGATGAAGACTTAATAACAAATATGAGTATAGATAGACTACATAATTCCTTGATATATGGATATCAGAATGGTAAAGTCAAGATATGGGATTTAAGCTGGTCTAGGATTTATTCGAAATAAAGTCAGTGGGAGAACTCTGTGACGTGTGTGCTGTTGCAAAGTTGATTTTGAACTTCAGATTGTTAGCAATAATAATATTATTAGTATTTTTAATATATCAGCTCAGGCAGAAACAAATGGAATTAAAGATTATAGGTCAATCAATTCAAAATCAGCAAAACTAAAATACCCATCACAAGACAAAATGATATGATCAAGAACAGGAATAGAAACCAATTTCCCAACTGGAATCAATCCATCAGTAGAATGAATATCAGTTAAAGAAGGAATCATATTTGCAGAAGAATGGTTATGAACTAAAATAATCCTAGAGGCTCTATTGCGAAGAGGTTTACAAAAAACCTCCTTAGGATCTACTAAAGTCATGCTTTGAGTTCCCATAGAAATAAGTTCAACATCCAATACCTTATTGGAATTATTAAGAGAAATTACCCAGGCATTTTCTCTATCTCTATCAATATCATCTCTTTTGGCAAAAATATCTTTCATCAATTTATAAGCTATTTTTGAAGAAGAAATAATAATTTTCTGAGATTCTTTCAAATGAACAGTCATAAGCTTAATTTAATAACGTTGTTCTTGGCAGTAATCGTAATATTCCTTTTTTCAGAGAAATTTATCTCAACGCCTTTCCATTTGTCA
>PJEL010004298.1_pt1 | contig 11842 bp, 14 predicted proteins | sample 1853271 | NCBI WGS metagenome assembly PJEL01 (sample SAMN08108733, study PRJNA415343) | Invertebrate metagenome, whole genome shotgun sequencing project. | host: Globobulimina | place: Sweden: Gullmar Fjord | collected 2015-08 | reverse complement strand
GTTGTTGTGAACTCGAATAAGTTTGTGTCGTTATCTTGTTTTGTTATTACTGGCGCAGGTGTGTTGTACCCTAGAACATTAACCAAAACAGAACTTGCTTCGTTTGTTAAATTTGTCGCTGTAACTTCACATGTAAGAACATGTCCTACATCTAAGGTTAGGATAGTGTATGTGCTATTCGTCTCGTCTAACATTAACAAACCGTCTCGATACCATTGGAATGTAATTGTGTCACGTAGCAAACCTGTCCACGTACCTTCTGAGCAAGTTAAAACTGAGCCAAGTAACTCATCCCCTGTCATTACTGGAGCTACTGTGTTTATTGGTGCTGTCATAATTTACTCCTAGTAGGTTATATCGTAAGAGGCTTGATTTCCAAACCCATTTATTATAATGTTTTTTGTATCTTTATCATACTCAATAACCGAATAAGAAAGATTTGATTTCTTGTATGTCTTTGATTGAGTTGAAAAGGCTCCTCGCGCTGTAGTGAAGTAATTAAGTTCTGATTGCCCTCCACTTGTAGATATTGCAACTTGTTCTCTCATTGACTCATGAGCGTGACCACCAAACCAACCGATCATTCTAGTGTTTTTATTTGTAGTCAAATGACTAATAAGAGCGTTTTCCATTGCGGTGATTGTTGCAGGTACAATTGTTATCTCTTTTGGATCGGATGAACCTTGATACTCTGCAAGGTTTATCCTTAAGGCTAAGTGAGATGAAATTACAATATTGCTTCCATCTGGAATAGTTGCTAATTCTGATATAAACCATGCTTGTTGAGTTGCATCTATATCATAGTAAGCATCAGGTCTTCCTGTATCCCTATTAACTCCATTTAAGTTAAGCAAATGTAAATCACCGCGAGTTGCATGATAATACCCTACATCTTCTTGACTTGTAAAATTTTCGCCCTGCGGATTATTGACATATGCATCGTTAAGCTCTGCGTAGAACTGCTGGCTCTCGAGCTCGGTGTTTATAAAGAAGTTAGTATCATGATTTCCTGCGATATGATAAATAGGACATGATATTCCATCTTCATTTCTAGCAACACCTTGAAGAGAGGACTGAGCCAAAGCAACTCCAGATGATAAAGGCTCTTCTATTAAGTCACCCGTGTGCAGATAGAAGTCTGGATTAATCCTTTCTACAATAGCACATAGATCTGCATATTGCTTTGTGAATCCTCCATATATATTTTTATTTTGACCATCTGGATATCCGCTTACATCTTGACTATGCGTGTCTGTCGCAACAACAAAAGTCATCTTTGCAGGATCGGGATATACGTCGAAATTCTTTAGGACTGCGACACCGCCTACCAGTCCTTGTGATACCATTTGTTTATAAGCCATTTTTAAGCCTCCACCATTATACATGCGCCTGTTTCTTCATCTACTATCGGATTATCAAATTCATCTAATGCGTATACATATGCTGGTTCTTGTGTTGTTGGTGGTGCTGATTTATACGGGCTTCCTGCATCCAATAGGCCAACAAAATAACCAGCCACGCCTCCATCCCACTTCCAAGCTAAATAACCATCTATCTTTTGCTTGACAGCTAAACTATAAGTTTCGGCAATGACCAACTCGCCAAAACCCCCGGCAGTGAAAGCACTTGCCGCGTTTGTTGAGAATAGATAGAACTCTGTCAATATTGGTACTGCGTATGGTTTGCCTGTTGCATTAGTTACGCCGTTATACCCTATTGATATATTGACCCCGTCCCTGTATGCTGTAATTAGTTGCTGACCTGTCTGATATGTAGTTGTTTTAGGAGAATATGTCTCACCATAATTAAAGCTAGGTGCACCATCAAGGAAAACACGAGAACTACCACTATTTGAAGCATGAAAGTATTTTCTTCCTGCGCCAGTAGCTCCGTCATCATCAAGTATCATGGACGCTATTATTTCACCTGTGTCAAACAATGGATACGTTAAAGCTCTCATTGTCATGGTTGAGCCATTAAAATCAAGAGCGCCAAGAGAACTTATATTTCTAAGCCCTATAGTTGGACGTGAAGACCCAGTCGCAGTTAGGTGATGGTTATTACCACTCTTATCTAGCATCTGCGAAATTCTATCATCACCATCATTTGTTAAAGTCGAAACATCTGAGGCATCAAACCACATTGCCGTATTAGTATCAGCAGGTGTCCATAGTCTGTAGGGTGTAATTGAATTACTCGTAGGCTCTGTGGTTTCTCCACCTGTAATAGCTTTTACTCTAACGCCAATATCACTAGGCTGGTAGTTCGTCACATCATCAATAGGGATAGTGTTGTCTGTGTTGTCTGTAAAGTTTTGTTCTGCATCAGTTGTGTACTCATGTTCACTTGCTGTGAAATCTGGACTTAATGTGAAATCAATAATATTATTATTGTTGTCCTCATTCATGTCTGTCGGTGGAGATGCTTGTGCCATTTTTAAACCTCGTATTGTTTTAATTCTATATCAATTATAATCGTATACCAAGCATCTTCCAGCTTGCCTTGGAATGATCGTTTTGGCGTACTCACAGACGTTTTATAGTTATCTGTTGTAATCACTTCGGCGGTGTTAAATAAATCACCAAGAGCTTTAGCCGCATTTGTTGCCGGAGCCTCACCTGCGACATCATTTGCAGGAATATTAATATTGTATTGCAAAATCGCTTGAAGCATATCGCCACCAGTACTTGAGAACTCTTCTGTAACTGGCAAGACTTGTTCTGCTAACCATAGCGCGCCTTTTTCAGTGTCTTGCAGGGTTCTATTTTCCCACTGAATCGCGTCGCCAAATATACCGGATAAAAATATACGGCTTCTAAATACTGCTCTAGCTTCTTCAAAATCAATCATGTTATACCTTATCGTTTTGCTTTTTGAGCCAGCCTAATAGCTCATATTGTGTAACCCTAACAACTCCGGCAGGTGCTTGGTCTGACCATCCATACTCTATTCGCATTGCGTATGGTAGCGCGTTACTTAGATCAATAGAGTCACCAGATTTAATTGATCCTATAACACTATTACCCTCTGCTATGGCTTCCCTAAACCTCCTGTCACCATCAACTGATATGTTGGTTTTATTCAATCCGACATTCCAATTACCCCTAAACACACCTTCATCAACAGGGCTTTTCTTTATTAATTGACCCAATGCAAAAAGAGACAGTCGCCTTATTTCCTTTGTTCCTGTAGCTCTTGTCTTTTTTAAATATTTCTTTATTTGCTTTTCAAACTTCTTATTTGATATAGTTGACTTTGTCATCTATCGACTCACAAATAAAGTCCAAAGAACGGTTACAGTCGCGGGCTTAAGCTTTCCAATCATTGTTACCTTCCAATCAATTCCATCATGTGTTACTACATCGCCAATTAAAGGTTCAATCTGTAGTCGTACAGGATCAGCATATATTTTCTTATCTGCCTTAACCGTTGAAAGGTTTGGATATTGCTTGAAGTCACCGTCTGAAACCGACAAAAGAACACCGTTACCAACGTAATCAGTAAATACAGGCTGAACACCAAGCCACGGCTGAAGAGGATCTTCTTCTGAGCCTGTCTGCCTTTTGATGACAATATCAGAGCCGTTCTTCTCAATCAACTTGAGTGCTAGGTTTGCAACTTTGTTATAATCTTTCTTAGGCATGGCTCATCAATCCTTCATCGCTAGAATTACCATAAAAGTAAGACGGGATCTTTTTATCAGCGGCAGGATAAGAAATAACACCGCCTGTCTGCCCTGCGTTAAAATACTCAATCTCTTCTTCAATTACGTCAACCTTACTTTTCTCGCGCTTAATCGAACCGCCTGTATTCTCATTCGGCTGAAGCGTTAACCCGTCAACAGAGATAAGTTTTGCATATTCCATCTGAGCGTTTTGCATCTCGAACGGTATGCCTGTGATTTCAGTACCTTCACAATCATAAAGACCAGTACGCGGAAATTCTGTTGTCTGTTCGCGCCCGTTAAGCTTTGAGCCTTGATACTGGTGAAGATCATCTGCATATTCACGGCCTATAATTAAATCAGCTTCTAATTGCAAATCAGTATAAGCACCGCCATTGGTTACGTCAATGTTTCGAGTTGTCCAATAATCTTTGTAAGCTTGTAACAGTACGTACGTGTTTGCGTCTGCTACTGTTCCTGTATCGTCTTGTAAAATTAAAGCCATTCTTTATCTCCTTAAATATTTGATAAATCACACCGATGCTGTGTCGGGATAACACCGATGTGGTCTACAATTAATCAAAGATACTTTTCTATAATCTCAAGCTCTTTAGAGTCTTTTGATTTATATGCTCCTCTAGGAATCATAATATTAAGTTCTTTGCACCAAAAACTTCTCTTTATTGTTACAGAAAGAGACTTAGCAGGACGCCCAGCCTTTTTCTTCTCTTCTGTTTTCTTTTCTTTGTTTTCTTCAGTCATTTTAAACCTCTTATTTAAGGGCGGTGTATTTCAACCGCCCTATTTCGTTAGCTTAAAGTAAGGTCTTCGATAAGAATATGGTCGTAGCCAACATTCTCAATCTCCATTCCCCATGAACCATTTAGAGACTCACGCTTTTCACGTGATGAAGCATCTGGCTCGGCGTGGAATTGTAGAAGGTCATCGTTCAACCAACCCTTGCGGCAATCATTAATATTAACAATCGCAATCTTATCATCTGGCATATCGGCATCAATTTTCACATTCAACATCAGTCCTTCATAGTCGTAAGAGTCAACATGATAACCAGCAACAGAATTGCTCTGCTCTGAGTTGATTGTGTAGTTCTTAGCTGTTACAGCTTTAAACCCGTTAATAAGCTCTTTATTCGCACTTGAAACAAAGATATCTGTCGGCATTCCTTGCTGCGTAACATCACGAAGAGCTCCACGAAGAATAGCCTCCGATATTGGAGCACTTGAAGCTGAAGCAGTCAGAACAGGTCTGTTTCCATTAGCATCATCAAGCATTTGCTGAATAAGCCCAGCGGTCATATATGGAGATGTCCCGTCACCTTCCTGCTTGTAACCGAGAATAGAGCTTGATGAAATACCTTCAACAACACGATTCATAGCTTCTTGGCGAAGTACATTAAGAATCTGTGCGTCGTTAAGACCTTTACGCTTCAGTATTTGAGCTGACTTTGTGAAATCAAGAGGTTCAGCAACTGTCTGCATGAAGTTTTTGTAAACTCCTGTGATTTCATTTACTGAGTTAATATTCTTAAGGTCTGTATCATTGATAGCAGAACCATAAGCTTTATAAGGTACAGCCGCGGCATGTGTAGCTGCGGTAGTTCCTCCAGCTCCACGAGCTATAACAGCAATCTTTGTCGCAGATGTGATACTATCTACAATTACAACCTCATCTTCAATTAAAAGAGTTTGTCCTTTAATTAGGCCAGCGGTTGAGGTTACATCAAGGTTAGTTGTTGCCGAGTTATCCCATCCAGCCACTCCAACTGTTCCTACTCGCTGTGTTTTTGTTCTGTTATAAATCTCAAAGTCTTTAGTCATAACTTGAGCTTGCATGTTTAGCATCGAGTTGTAAAATGCTCCTTTGAATGCTGATAGTGGAACAGCACTTGCACGTGCTACAATGTCAGCATAAGCGATTGAGTTCGAGTCATCGTACTCCGTAAATAATCCTAGTTCGAAAGACATTAGTTTTCTCCTTGTTTTGTTTCATTAGCTACCACTTCGGCAGCCTGTATGTATTGGTTAGTTTCTTGCCTTGACGCCGTTCCTGCATCAACTTTTTCTTTTAGAGATGTGTATTTCTCCATGTTTGATGACACGCCATTTCCACCAGTCGCGCCTGTCGCATTACCTGCGCTGTTTTGTGGTAGCATATACGTGTGTTTTTCAGCGAGAAATTCAACAGCTTTATCCGCTGTCAGTCCAGCAGGTAGGCCAAAGCTTTTGTTTTCTGTTGTTAACCATATTTCACCGTCCACCTGTTTTTGTAGGCTTGTTTGTAAAAGGTTATTAACAGACACTTGGTGATCCTTTGCAAATTTATCTTTTGTTGAGTTATTAACCATTTCAGTTAGTGATATTTCATCCTTAAAGCTCTGAGCTAAGTTGATTTTTGCGGTCATTTCTTCACGCTCTTTTTCCCACTCTGCTTTATCTCCATCAAATTGCTTTTGATAAAGATCTTTGTACTTCTGCTCTAGTTCTGAATTGTCTCCTCCCCTTAGTCCTAACTCTTCGATCTTTCGCTCCGCATCCTTCACTTTGTCTGACTCAGCACGTAATTTTGATTTCGCCTCACTGTGGTCGTTACGTTCTTTTCGTAAAGACTCTTCGACGTTATCTACATCTTTTTGAGTTTTTAATCCTTCAATTCCTGTAAAAACCATCTTACCATCTTTCTCAGTAAAAAGCTCTTTTACACTCATTTCTGGTAAATCCTCTACCTTGTCATACTGCATTTGAATACCCATGTATTCGACCTCGCTTATTTTGTGTCTGCCCATGCAAACGGTTATTTGTAGCAACTACCCATGCAGTCACTATTAATACTTATAAATCGTTTTTACATCTGTTCTTACTACTTCTTTATGTTCTGTAAATTCTTTTGTTTTCTTAACCTTTGCCATATTTTCTGATATCTTGATAGAATCTTGAAACTTAGCTGGCTTCATTCCTTTACCCATAATCTCCCCACTATTGATATTATTAATATAGTACACTTATTGTATATTCAAAATCAATGTTAATTCGGCTTTGCTATTCCTGCGCTCTTAAAAGCTCCACTATCCAATTTATACAACTCTTCAATCGTGTAAGGCTTTCCAAGTGGATCAACGAACCTATTAAGCTTCTCACCGCCTCTAAATAGTTCAGCCTTAGTTTTTCCTAAATATTCATTCTGATACTTTTGAGGCTGTCTTCTTAGCCAATCATCAAAATTGGTTTTGTCCGATACTTTGCCTATCGCTCTCTTTTTCCACGCTTCTCGTTCTTGCTTTATTGTAGTTCCGTTTGCTTTCGCGTCTGCTCTGAAATCTTTGTCTCGTTCTTTGCGAGTTCGAGAGTCTAACACATATGGCCTTGTTGATTCGATATCGATTCCATCAATAACAGGGACATAGGTTGAACGACAATTAATGTGCGCTGGCAGTGGTGGCTCATTTCCAAGTTTATAGATATTACCGTCACGGCTTGCACAAATTCCACTTGTTCTTAAATCGAGTGTAGCTGAATATTGAACCTTGTCAATAATATCACTGTTCGCATTATACAACATGCTCTTGCTTTCGTTCTGAACACCGTTGACCGTAGTTCTAACAACACCGCTATTCGTATTCGTATTGTTGATATAGTTCCTAGTCTGCTGTAATACACCGTCAGTATATCCGAGTTTCTTTGTGCCGAAAATACTGTTCTGAATCTGCTGTGAAGTTAACCCGTTATCTAATCCTTGTCGTACATTATCCATTATACGGCTCGTATCATCTGTTGACAATTTGCCGTATATCTCGTTTAGTGTCTTGCCTACAAAAGGTTTTCGTTCAACCATCTTGGTTAATGCAGACGTAGAACTCAAAGCAAGTGACTTACCGCCCAAATCTTTAACGCCATTCGCAAGCCATAGCTGTTCGGCCTCTGCTAACTGCAACATGTCACCTTGATACTTCTCACCTGCTTCAATGATAGCACCACCACGCAGTTTATATACTTTGTTTCGCAATACTGCCAATTCATTCTGTTGCTTCTTGGTCAACTTGTAAAACTCATTACGTTCAAGCCATTCTATAAGCTCACCACGCAAGGCAGGGTTATTCTTATCAATCATTCTAATTTGCTCTTTGCCTAGTTGAGGGACTAAGCGTTGTAAGAATATTTGATGTGATATTAATATATCTTCAAGAGTCATTAAAGACTTCCTGTCTGGTCTTCAGTTTCAAGACCAACTAACCAAGCGTCATAATCTTCTGACATAGTGATGCCTTGCTTCTTCTGAATGTTGAATAAGTCCTCTTGTCTCATTTCTCCCATTTTAACAAGTGCACCAAGTTTCTGCAACTCTTCAGCAGTATACTTAACATCAGCAAACTCAGTATTGGCAACAACTTTAACATCAGCAGGATTATCACCAATCCAAACGGCTAGAATCCTAAGAATCCTTTGCAATCCTTCCGCGCCTGTCTTAGCAAGTGTTTTAAGCGATGCAGTTTTTACGCTCATCCGTGTGTCAAGTGCTACGCCAGATTCTACGCCTTGATTGATTAGGTCAACGCCTAAAGCCATGCAGTCATTTTTGAGATCCGTTACATTGTCTTTACTTGGTGTGATTCCGTCTGTTCCTGCTGTGACGTATGCAAACTTAGCATCTTTTGAAGTTGAACTTGCCTTTCCCCCATTACCAAGACGAACATTACTCATCTCTTTAGACTCTACGCCCGTACCTGTAAATGTACTTTGACCGCCCCAGTGTAAACCGTCTTCATATTCGGCAGACGCTTGGAACAATTTAATCGCCGCATCTGATATCGACTCAAGCCAAGGTTTCTGAATGTTATTAAGTCCGAGTCTTGATAAGTTCACGCATACAAACGGAATTACTTTTGAAGCATTACCACGGGCAATAGGCATAGCGTATGATTCAGCGATAAACCCGTCATCAGCCACACCCCATATATTCGGTTCAGCATCTTCTGAGGTTGTCATGTATTGGACGTAATTACCCTCATCATCAAAACGTAGAATTAAATAAATAGGTTTATTATCTAAGCATTCATCAGTTTTAAGTTTCACCCACGTCACAATCTCTTCGCCATTCTCTGCAATATCTACGCGCCAATCACAGGCCGATTCAGCATAATAAAACTCAAGGTTAAATGGTCGTGATCTATCGTTTGTAGCCTCTCCAACTATTCCAAGCCGAGATGTGATAATCTGCTGTGAGTTTACAACCCCAAGAACAGTGTCAAGTGACTCTTGAGAACTGGTTGCGTCTACTCGTAGATATTCGAGATTATTACTAAGTTCAATATCGGCTAATTGGTTATTAATCATTCCAAGGGCTTGGTCGTGTGTGTCTAATGGAAATGGATACCACTTTGCTCTGCGAATATAATTACTGTACCGAACTTTACCCACTGAGCTTGTCATCATTCCTTCGGTCGGGAAAAGGTATTGCGAGAATGAAGACGTACAGACTGAAACAGAATCTAATGAACACTGTTTAATCCATCCGTTAGTGTCAGCCCATGCCCGTTGCTTCATCCACTCTTCAGACTGCACAGTGTCGCGCATCTTCTCCCAAACAGGTAGAGCTTTCGTATATAAAGGATTAAAATAAGTCTTCGTGAGATTAGCCATGTTTACAATTCCTGTAATTAATTATTGATATTATTAATATAGCATTAATTGACTATTAGCAAAATCAATGTATCAAGACACAAAAAAGCCAGCACAACTTAATGCACTGGCTTGGGTGGTGGTTAAATACTTCTAATTATCTAATACCGCGCCTTTTATTTTATCCATTTTGTTGAGAAGCTCTAAGTTGCAAGTGACTAGCTCTTTTATGTGTTCATTATCGCGCTCAATGCGAGCTTCATTTTTTTTGAGCTTATCGCACAACTCGCTGTTGCTAGCCTTGAAGCCATTAATCTCAGCGTCTTGCCTCTTCCTCGCATCCTCATAACGCTCTCTGCCGTCTAGCAAGTCCTTAACTCTTATTTTTAATTCAATTACCTCGGCGTCCTTTTCTTTGAGTTGATTAATCATATCAGCTATATCACAAACACCTGCTTCTTGTGCTACTTTTAAATCGCAAATCCTCCCGTCTTTACTCTTTATAGAATCAAGACACTCTTTGATATATACATCCTTTTCTTTGAGTTGGTCTCTTAGCTCTGCAATAATCTTGTACGCTGATTCAATCGACATATCAACACCTTTGCTATCTCCCTCACACGGCGTAACCTTGCCTGTTGAAAGGTTGAGTTCGGGGAGTTGTTTTTGTTTGCAATGTCCAGCTACGCGATGATCAAGAGACGTGATAGTATGACCTTTCCCTTTCCATGCAATAAGTCTTGCGCCACCTATTATATAATTATTAAATCCAAGCAGTGTTGTTGCTTCTTTCTGTTGTTCTTCGCTTTCAATATAAAACATCACAGAATCGCCACTTTCACCAAACTCTTTAAGCTTCTCCCTCGCCTCATCGCAAATTAATTGGACGGGGCGGATGTAACAATCTTGATATTTGCCTAAATCTGTTTTACCAACTACATCAACAACGTGTGCTAACCTACATTTTCCTATATATTCAGCTTTCCACCATTCTTTTCTATCTCCACTAACCTCAACTTCCTGCCCGTTTTCAAATTCCTGCATTGCTTGCTCCTTTGGTTTTGTTTTGTGCCATCCAATTAGTTTATTGTCTCTATAAATAAAGACTCTATTTGTATCACATCCAAAAGACATAGTTACTTTCATATCCTTTGAGATTTCAGTTAAGTCATCGATATATGGAACTGATTTATCTCTCATCCGCTCACCTCGTTGGTTTTGTTGAAGTTGTCAATAGTTGAGCTTAATAAAGAAACATCTGGGTGACTAAACCAAGCCCAATGCATATATCCGATAGGCTTAAACCAGTGAATTGCATAGCTTATTACAGACATGCAGTCCCTGTATGCATCTGAAAAACTAACTTGACACACTACACCTAGTGATCCGTTTTTGTGCTTAACAATATCACCATGTTTAAAAGCTAGTTTTTTGTACGGCTCTATTCTTGCATTAGAGCAAGGTGTACAGCCACATCCTTTTTCATGTTTATTACTCATACTCACCTCCACAAAAAATCCCTAATAGGGCTGGACGCACCTAAAAGGGATATAAAATATTTATTCTTACAGTGTCCAGTCTGTAAATGATTGTAGCTCCTTTTTGGGAAGAAGGAATAACTTGTTGAGTTAATACGGGATTTGTACCCTCAATAAAGCGCAGGCTATTAAAGAAACTCAACACTTAAAGTATAATCGACCTTTCCCAACAATGCAAGCTAAAAGTCTGAGAAATAGTATTCGGCTTTAGGTTTCACTATCGACTCAGCAACACCTGTAATTGTATCGGGGGCGTCATCGTGTGCGTTCTTACCTTCTTTCTGATACGAATTAATAGCCTTGAAGAACTCCGGCCACTTTCTCGCCCAACCTTCTGGGAATATGATATTCTTGCAACACCAATGAGACTGAGCAAATATACGCGCGTTCTTGTTCTCGCCTTGATGAAACCATTCTATATTAGTTGAGTTTGAATGATGAACGTCTTTTAATATGCGCTCAACATTACGGGCGAAGCCACGACCACCATTATTTGATTCAACCATTGCAGTCTTAATCTCATAGTCTACGCATTGTTGTGCTGTCAATGGTTCGGTATCTTCCATAGGCTCGTTGGTGTAAATAACGTCAACAACATAAGCTTGCATATCTTTCACCTTGTATGCAATTGAACAAAGAAAGTCTGCTCCTGTATCGGCTGTATCGACGTATGACATCGTTGGTGTTGTTGGTAATTCTTTAATCTCATAAGTTCCGAAGCTCTTATACATTCGTCCTTCTAAATCAATTGGCTCTTGTAGGTAGTTGGCTGATATGATATGAGGGTCGATAGTTTCTTTAAGTTCTTCCCATGTCTCACGTGAGCAAATAGAAGGACATAACATTTTTCCGTCCTCTTCCATCAGTCTCTTAGGAGGACACTGGTGGATGGGGGAAGGTTTACGAGACGGACGTGCAAAGGGGGGCCTTTTTCTCTCCCTGCTTGCAATCCTCCACCTCTCCTCCGTTCCCCTTCCTCCTCCATCTCCTTTTGAAGGGTAAGTGGT
>PJEL010004297.1_pt1 | contig 11842 bp, 14 predicted proteins | sample 1853271 | NCBI WGS metagenome assembly PJEL01 (sample SAMN08108733, study PRJNA415343) | Invertebrate metagenome, whole genome shotgun sequencing project. | host: Globobulimina | place: Sweden: Gullmar Fjord | collected 2015-08 | reverse complement strand
GCTTCACTTTTTGGTACGTAGATGCGTCGTAATTTTGCTCCTCGGTAACAGTTCTATGTACGAGTCAATCTCAGGGGTCATCCAAACGACACTTTCACTTTGTTGAATGTCGTGGTTATCTCACTCTTAGTGAAGCCTCTAGAGCTATTGAGGCCGTTTTTTATATTTACAAAGGGGTTAGGGGAGTTGGGATGCGTCGTATAATGCCAGTGTATAGGGAAAGTTGCCTTGGTTTGCGGATTACTTCATTTTAATGGGCCTAGAAATGGGCTCATTTTTGCTCTTTATGCAGTTGTTGAATGTCGTCGTCAAAAATTGAACGCTTCTTTTCACCTGTCATTTAGTTGCTTTAATCTGCTAAGTGTAGAAATGTTGAACCCCTTGTGTGAAAATCATTCGGTTGAACGTTTTATTCTAAATAGTGCTTTACCTTTTAAGGGAGTTTAAGCATAATGCGTCTCGTCAACAGGGGTGTAGCTCCAATTGGTAGAGCGGCGGTCTCCAAAACCGCATGTTGTGAGTTCGAGTCTCCCCACCCCTGCCAAATAAAGAAAAAGCCGAGCATTAGCTCGGCTTTTTTGCATCTGAAATTCAGTTAATGAATTCATGGCAATCATTTCGTTACTTCTCTCTAAGGGGATCTTTCATTTTCTAGTTTCTTGCTTGATAGCTTAGGCTTTCAAGTCTACTGTTTATGATAAAGCGAAGGCATCGAGAAACTGGTATCCTAACGCATATCAAACTCTTCATTTAAGTGAACGCAGCGTGGAAAAATCGGCATATCTAGATGCAATGGGAATTTCGAGGTGGAGCCAAGGAGGGGAGGGCAAGCAGGCATATATTATTTTGGTCGATAAGGTCTCTTCTGAATTAGAAACCCACCCTGTCATCACGTCTGCGTTGTCCTTAATCGATTGCCCTTTTACTCACTGTACATTTTCAAGTTCATTGGTTAAAGGTGCGGATGTTATTTGGGACATGCGCAGGGTGAAGCTACCTAAAGCTAATGCTATCCTGACTTCGCCGCCCTTGAAAGAGCTTGAGAAGACAGCCGAAAGTAAACGTGAGCTATGGCAGTTGATAACCGCTTATCAGGAGGCGGATTAGTGAGTCTTAGTAACAATCCTCGTATAGCTATTCTTGATATCGATATATGCCCTGAGATGGCTCATATTGCGTCTCAAGCACACTCTCATCCTATGAGTCTGTCGACTATCCAATCCTGTTTCGGAAACTTGTATAAATCCTTTGGCGTTTACTTAGCCGATGAGCTGCAAGGGTTCGCCATTTTGCATCAAATATTTGAAGACGCCACACTGATGGATATTTGTATCTGTCCACAGTCCCAAGGAGCTGGCTTAGGTCGTTTTCTATTAGAGAGGGTGATTGCTGACGCTAAAGAGGCGAAAGCTGAAACTCTTTTTCTTGAAGTCAGAAGTTCTGGTGTCGCAGCAATAAAGTTGTATCTGAGGTATGGTTTTAAAGAGACCGGACGTCGTAAAGGCTATTATAAAACTGCTGATGGCAGTGAAGATGCCATTTTAATGGAACTTCATTTCAATTCATAAAAAACGGCGCCAGCTAATTGTTCTGCTGACGCCATCATATCTACTAGAAATAAGAGCGTATTACTTTACTTCTTTGCCTTGAGCTTGAAGATCTGCATGGTAGCTAGACCGAACCATAGGCCCACAAGCTGCGTGAGTAAAGCCAATGCTCTCGGCAAACTCTCTCAGCTCATCAAATTCTGCCGGCGGTACATAACGCTCGACAGGAAGGTGGAATTTTGAAGGTTGCAGATACTGCCCCAATGTAAGCATCTCAACGTTATGAGCGCGTAGATCTTTTAGTACGTCAGCTATCTGCTCGTTGGTCTCGCCTAAGCCCATCATCAAACCTGATTTAGTCGGTATACTCGGATGGCGCTCTTTGAACTTCTTGAGCAGATCCAACGACCATTGATAATTCGCACCCGGTCTCGCTTTGCGGTAATGCATTGGAGCCGTTTCAAGGTTATGGTTGAAAACATCTGGTGGCTCAGTAGCTAAAATGTCCAGAGCAGCATCGATACGACCTCGGAAATCAGGAACTAAGATCTCAATTTTTATGCTCGGACTAAGCAGACGAATTTCTCGGATACAATCGGCAAAATGCTGTGCTCCACCATCCCGAAGGTCGTCGCGATCGACAGATGTGATCACCACATATTTAAGCTTCATATCTTTGATAGTTTGAGCCATTTTCTTTGGCTCATTGGCATCTGGCTTCAATGGGCGCCCATGGGCAACGTCGCAAAATGGGCAACGACGTGTGCAAATCGCGCCCAATATCATAAAGGTCGCTGTGCCGTGGTTAAAACACTCGGCAAGGTTAGGACAAGATGCCTCTTCGCAGACAGAATGTAGGCCATTACTTCGTAATGCCTGTTTGATCTCATCAATACGTTGGTTTGATGAAGGTAGTTTAACTCTGAGCCAGTCGGGTTTACGCAACATAGTTTCGCGTTCAGAGGGAACCACTTTTACCGGGATGCGAGAGACTTTATCTGCGTCTCTAAGCTTGACACCTGGTTGTAATCTTTCTGGCCTATTCATATGACTCTGGTAATCCTTGGTGGTGAACTAGTTTCTCTAAACCGAGTTCTTGGCTAAGGGTTTTAATCAGTTGCGTGCCAGCTTCTTCGACAGTTTGTGGTCCACCGAGCTGTTTGCATTGAACCATTTCCATTCCGGCGTAACCACACGGATTAATGCGCTGAAATGGTGACATGTCCATATCTACATTGAGGGCCAATCCGTGGAATGAGCATCCTTTGCGGATCCTAAGGCCGAGAGAAGCGATCTTACGCTCTTCAACATAAACCCCGGGTGCATCAGCTTTGGCGTAAGCGTCTATTTGATAACACTTGAGCATGCTAACGATACTTTGTTCTATATGGGTAACGAGTTGTCGTACACCCACTTTTAGTCTTTTGATATCAAGGAGAGGATAGATGACCAACTGTCCTGGGCCGTGATAAGTCACTTGCCCACCACGGTCAACTTGGATGACCGGGATGTCGCCAGGATTTAGGATATGCTCACTCTTACCGGCTTGGCCTTGAGTAAAAACGGGCGTATGTTCAACAACCCAGATCTCATCAGGACTGTTTTTATCGCGATTATCTGTGTAGTGCTGCATAGCGTGCCACACTGATTCGTAATCTTGCTTACCTAGATGCCGAATATGCAAACTGCTGTCTTGCAAGGGCAACCTCTCCCCTCAAATATTAGTGCGGGTATTATACGCTTCAATTTGCTAAATGTAAGACAGATCACATTTATAAGTTATGAGTAACATTTAGAGTACGCGTTTTACGCCATCTATTTTGGCAAGATCGACGTACAAAGTTTCGATATGTTCTTTACTCTGTACTGTCACTCGGATTGTGATTGAGTGATAAGTGCCTTTACTTGAGACTTTCGTGCTTGGCGAGTAATCACCAGGAGCATGTTGTTGAACAACAGCAACAACACGATCGGCTAAAGTTTCATGGGCATCGCCAACGACTTTAAATGGGAAAGAATTTGGAAACTCAATCAACTCATCAAATTTAGTATCTAACATTTTTTTACTCTCAACAATTTCAACATAGTTAATATGGTGCCAATTATACCGAATTCAAGCCCGTGAGTCTTGTTTGGGCATTAAACGAAACAAGCCACCCTAAGGTGGCTTGAGCTTTCCCTGCAATTTCAATCCTTAGCTGAACCAGCCTGAGAACATCTGCTTGAAATAATCCATTAACTTGCTAAACCAGCTGCCTTCATTTACCTCTTGTAGCGTTACAAGCGGGAATTGAGCAATATCTTTACCGTTAAGTTGGAAGAAGATTCGTCCGACAGTTTCGCCCTTGGCTAATGGAGCCGTGAGCTCTTTAGTTAACTCGAAGTTAGCCTGTAGGTTTTTAGCCTGTCCACGACTGATCGTGATTGGAGTATCTGTGAGCACGCCTAAATCTACCGACTCTTTATCACCGTACCAGATCTGTTGTGTAACGAAGCTTTCGCCCGCTTTATAAGGAGTAATCGTTTCGAAGAAGCGGAACCCATAGTTCAGAATTTTTTTACTTTCAGCCTTTCGTGCCGCTTCACTCTTGGTCCCCATAACAACGGCAATTAAGCGCATACCATCTTTCGTCGCTGAAGTGACTAAGTTATAACCTGCACCTGAGGTGTGACCGGTCTTAATGCCATCTACATGTAAGCTTTTATCCCACAGTAAACCATTACGGTTATACTGTTTTATACCGTTATAAGTAAATGATTTCTTACTATAGACCGAGTACTCTTCAGGTACATCGCGAATAAGCGCCGCACCAAGGATGGCCATGTCATAGGCCGTTGTTTTATGGTTCTCAGAATCCAGGCCATGAGAGTTTTCGAAATAACTGTCTTCCATGCCAAGTTGCTTAGCCCAGGAATTCATAAGATCAACGAATCCATCCTCTGTTCCAGCAATATGTTCAGCCATAGCGACACAAGCATCATTACCTGATTGAACAATTATTCCATGGTTCAGATCATCGACAGTGACTTGTTTACCCACTTCGATAAACATTTTTGAAGAGTCTGGAAAGTTCTTAGACCAGGCTTTCTTACTGATGGTGACTTCATCATCAGGGGAGATATTACCGACCTTAATTTCATGACCAATCACATAACTGGTCATCATTTTGGTCAAACTTGCAGGGTTTAAGCTTTCATAAGCATTTTCTTCTGCTATGACTTGTCCTGTATTGTAATCCATTAAGATGAAAGCTTTTGCGGCAACCGTAGGAGCGTTGGGAGTAACGATTGGGGTGGCATAAGCGAATGAACAAGCGACTGAGGTCGCAAGGATAAGCGTTTTTAAAGGGCGATTAAAAAAATTCATATCAATAAGGCGCATCTTATTTGGTTATATTCGGGAAATCAAAACTCGTCAAAGTATATCATTAGTCGACAAACTAATTCAGTGAAGGTTCATTAATCTTTAGAAATTGGCGGTCACTGCCATGTCAAAGCTCTGGCACTCGTTTAACCCTTTCAATGAAACTACTCAGAGATCAGGTAGCTTTGGGGATATCCATCGTTCTTTAGTTTTTCATTTAGTTTGGTCGCTATTTGGTGTTGTCCTATCGGCCCCATCTGAAGTTTGTACAGATTGTTGACCGATACGAGTCTGGTTTTGATCAGGTATTTTGTTTCAAGATTTCTAGCGAGTGCATCGATCTTCGTTTTATCCGAAGAGGCTAATACCTGAATGTAATGCGATTTGGTCTCTTGTAATTCGGCAAGTGCAATAGATTCCGGGTTTTCGATATAGATGACTTCTATCTTTACCTGCGCCGTCCCTGTTTTAAGTACGTCCAGCCTGTGCGCTGCCGCGTAGGAGAGATCTATGATTCGTCCCTCATGAAAGGGGCCTCTGTCGTTCACTCTCACGATGACTTGTTTACTGTTATCCAGATTCGTCACTTTCACATAACTAGGTAAAGGAAGCGTTTTGTGGGCTGCAGACATAGAGTACATGTCGTAGGTTTCACCATTAGAGGTCAAGTGCCCATGAAATTTGGATCCATACCATGAGGCTATGCCCGTGGCTTGATACCCTTTACCCGAGTCCATCACCTGGTATCCTTTTCCAAGTACGGTGTAGTTTTTCTTATTCCCTCCACGGCTGTAGGGTTCATATTTAGGGTGGGCATCCTCGACTCTGGTTACATCCGGTGCGCTGCTCGGTGCCTTATCATTTTCCATATCATAACGCCCACCGTTAGAACTCGAACATGCAGAGAGTGTGACTGCGAAAAATAGGGGCATTACCCATCTGGTTTTTTTATTGAGCATCATGAGCTTTCTTTAGTTTCTGACTGAATTGATAAACTGCCATTGCATATAATGGACTGCGATTATAGCGAGTGATTACATAAAAGTTATTTAAACCCAGCCAGTAATCGCTGCTTAACTCCTGTTTAAGTTCTATCACCAAGGCGGGCTGGGAAATATCCAGATCAATGGATTCAGCTAAGGAGACTGACGGAGATAAGATATCCGATGCCTGATAGTGTAAACGTTCACCAGCCCATACTTTTATACCTGAGGGCAGTTCGGTAGAGATTGTCAGTGGTATCGCCACTGGTGCCTGTGCGACCCAGCCGTGCTGATGAAAGTAGTTTGCTACACTACCGATGGCATCGATTGGATTGTTCAATAGATCTCTTCGGCCATCATTATCGAAATCGACCGCGTAGTGGCGATAGCTGGACGGAATAAACTGCCCGAAACCCATAGCGCCGGCATAGGAGCCATTGAGGTTATTGATATCAAGTCTTTCTTCTTTCGTCAGAGTTTGTAAGTTACTCAGCTCTTTTCTGAAAAAAGTCGCTCTGGGTGGGTAATAAAAGCCTAACGTATACAGTGCATCCACTACCGGGTAGTTGCCCATATAGCCACCGTAGAAGGTTTCAATACCGATAATCGCGATAATAATTTCCGGGTCGACACCAAACTCTTTGGCTGCTCGGCTAATGGTAACTTCATGTTTTTTCCAAAAATCGAGTCCGGCGTTCAAGCGTTTTTCTGTGAGAAAAATGGGGTAGTACTGATGCCAGGGCTTAGCTTCCCAAGGCTTAGTCATCGCATCAATAACTGCTTGATCAAATTTGGCCGTAGCTAGAAAAGTTTCCACCTCTTTTTCGGAAAAGCCTAAGGCTAATTGAGTTTGTAAAAACTCAGATTTTAATGTCGCTGCACTCGCCTCTTCTGGAGCTAACTTCGAATCGATAGTATTTGCAGATGTGCCGAAAGACAGTGTGGCTAAGAGCAGTGGTGCCAGCAGTTTAGACAATATTTTCACTTAAGCAGATCCCTTTGTTGAAAACCTTTCAGAGTCAGATATCGGAGGCAATCCGGATACCGATAAGAAGGACTCTGCTTTGTTAAGGTATCGATATTAACTGACTTGTCTTAATTGTCGATGAAGCATTTTACTGCTCATCAAAAAAACCAGTAAATATCGATACGCGCCTACCGCTTTTATCTGTCGATAAAACGCCTGTGTGTATGTATGCTCATTAAGATACCAAAACCCGTCATCAAAGTTAGCATGGATGTACCCCCATAACTAATTAAGGGCAGGGGAACACCTACTACAGGTAGTAGACCCGAAACCATGCCGATATTAACAAAGATATAAACGAAGAAGGTTAAGGTTATACTGCCAGCCAACAGTCGAGCGAAGCTAGTTTGTGCTCGGGACGCAATAACAAGGCCTCTGCCTATGACATAGAGGTATATGGCAAGTAGCAGTAGGCTACCGATTAAACCAAATTCTTCACCGATAACGGCGAAAATAAAGTCGGTGTGACGTTCCGGGAGAAACTCTAGCTGTGACTGTGTACCGTCAAGCCAACCCTTACCCCACATCCCGCCCGAGCCGATAGCGATTTTAGATTGAATAATATGATAGCCAGCGCCCAAAGGATCTTTTTCCGGGTCGAGTAGAGTGAGTACCCGGGTACGTTGATAGTCATGCATCAGAAAAAACCACAAGACAGGCAGCATGGCGAGGACGCCACCGATGAAGGTACCTACAATCGCCCAACTCATTCCCGATAAAAACAACACGAAGATACCCGAAGCCGCGACCAGTATAGAGGTACCAAGGTCAGGTTGTTTGGCAATCAAGAGTGTCGGAATAAGTAAGAGAACGCCTGCACCGGCTAAGTATCTTTTCTTAGGCGGAAGTGGGAACTTACTTATGTACCAAGCCATGGTGATAGGGAAGGCAAGTTTGATAAGTTCCGATGGCTGAAACTCCATGAAGCCAAGGTTTAGCCACCTTTGCGCTCCCTTGTTGATCTCACCAAAAAAGTGCACCCCCAGCAGCAAGACTATTCCGGCCAGATAGATGGGAAAGGCCCAACGCCGGAGTACTTCGGGATTAATCTGAGCGACAATAAACATGATCACCAGTGATAAGCCCATTCGAACCAGTTGGCGTTCCATGAGGGCTAAGTCTTCACCGCCTGCAGAATAGATGACGAATAAGCCGAAGCCCATCAAGGCGAGAATGCCGAATAAGAGTGGCAGATCGATATGGAGTCGCTGCCAAATATTCAGTCTATGGTTTTGCGTACTCATTGAATCGACTCCCAGCTATCTCGTAACATATATTCATCAAGCAGAGCTCTGGCAACCGGGCCTGCATTGGCGCCACCCCAGCCGGCATTTTCAAGTACCACGGCCAGAACAATTTTGGGATTCTCAAAGGGGGCATAGGCAATAACTAATGCGTTATCTCTAAGGTGTTCATCAATAGTATCAGCATCATACTTTGCATCCGCAGCGACACTGATTACCTGAGCCGTACCGGTTTTCATCGCTGCACTGTATGTCGCATCTTTAAATCGTTTCTTATGAGCCGTATCTCTCATCGCGTCATTGATGATCTCCCAGTTTTTAGGGTTTTTAAGCTCAATCGGTGCCATCTCATCGACGGGTGAGTTAATTTTTGCTGTGCTGTCTTTTATCGATTTCAACAGGTGTGGCACAAAGCGTTTGCCTTTGTTCGCCATAATCGCCGCAGCGTTGGCGAGTTGTATTGGTGTCGTGGTCCAGTAGCCCTGACCAATACCTACAGAGATGGTGTCTCCAATATACCAAGGTTGGTTGTACCTCATGCGTTTCCAATCTTTCGATGGCATGATGCCTGCAGACTCTTCAAAAATGTCGATGCCAGTCCGCTCACCAAAACCAAAGGGTTGCATGAAATTGGCAATCTTATCTACACCTGTTTTATAGGCAAGCTCATAAAAATAGGTATCACAAGAGCCGACTAAGGCGCTATTAACATCTACCCAGCCATGTCCCCAGCGTTTCCAGTCTCTGTACTTTCTCTCGACGCCGGGGATCTGCCAGAAGCCGGGATCCCAGACTCGAGTCTTCGCTGTGATTGTTTTCTCTTCTAAGCCAAGCAGGGCTAAATGAGGTTTGACCGTCGATGCCGGTGCGTATTGTCCCTGAGTCGCCCGGTTAATCAGGGGGCGGGAGCGAGAGTTGAGTAGCTCACCGTATGCCTTGGTACTGATCCCGTGTACAAAAAGATTCGGGTCATAGGTTGGACTCGACACCATCGCTAATATTCCGCCATCGCGAGGATCGATAGCGACGACAGAGCCCCTGCGTCCATTTAGCAGTTCAACGGCTTTTTCTTGTAGCTTTAAGTCCAGAGTCAGGTAGATATCCTGACCCGGTACTGGCGGAACTGATTTTAGAGTTCGAATTGTGCGGCCTCGATTATTGACCTCTTCCTCTAAATGACCTGGTTGACCATGAAGCAGATTTTCATAGAACTTCTCGATACCTTGCTTACCTATGTATTTGGTAGCAGCGTAATTTTTCCATAGGTCATTACGCTGAAGTGCTGCTCGGTCTCGATCGTTAATTCTTCCTACATAACCTAATGCATGGGTCATCATTCCGTTGTAAGGGTAGTGGCGTTTTAGCCCGGCAACCACAGAGATGCCCGGAAATCGATGACGATTGACGCTGAACAGTGCGACTTCACTTTCGCTCAGACGGTTCTTTAGCGTTAAAGGTTTAAAACGTCTGTGATATTTCAGTGACTTTTGGAAATCTTCCTGTTCATCGGCAGATAGTGGGAGCAGTTTACTTAATTCAGCCAGTACTGCGGGGATATCATTTACTTTCTCAGGGATGAGTTCTAAGGAAAAGAAAGGCTGATTTTCAGCTAAGAGTTTGCCATGGCGGTCGAATATCAGTCCCCGACTCGGTGCGACAGGCACAACCCTGATACGGTTATCATTAGAACGAGTTTCGTAGTCGGTATAAGAGAGTATTTGCAGGTGATAGAGGTTTGTCAGTAATATTCCCAACAAAATGACGACGCAAGCGAATGTAAACAATGCTCTTCGTTTGAAAAGCGATGCCTCCGCTGCGTGGTCATGCATAGTTATCCGCTTCTTTGGCGCCACTTACACTTTCTCCAGCTTAGATATAAGCGATTGACACATAGCCTTGTCCTTAGCTAACTAGCTTAGGTCCCAACAGGAACACCTATTCTCTATGGTAAGGGTGATTATTATTGACGCTCCAAGCTCGATAAAGGCTTTCGGCGACAACAACTCTGACTAATGGATGGGGTAGAGTCAAAGCGGATAGGCACCAACTTTGAGATGCTGCCTGTTTACAAGCAGGGGCAAGACCTTCGGGTCCACCAATGAGCAGGCTCACATCTCGCCCATCTAACTGCCACTTACTAAGTTGAGTGGCAAGATCTGGTGTTGTCCAGGTTTTTCCCGGCAGGTCTAAGCTGACGATATGATTACTTTTGGGAATAGCAGCCAACATCTGCTCGCCTTCTTTATGAAGAATTCGAGCAATATCGGCATTCTTGCCTCTTTTCCCCGCAGGGATCTCAACCAGTTCGAGCGCCATGTCTCTGGGAAAACGACGTTGGTATTCCTGGAAACCTGTGGTGACCCAATCTGGCATACGAGTGCCAACTGCGATTAACTGTAACTTCATTAAGCAGGTTTTTCTGACCAAAGCTTCTCGAGTTCGTAAAAATCACGAGTTTTATCTTGCATGACATGAAGGATCACATCACCTAAGTCAACTAATACCCATTCGCTGCTTTCACGGCCTTCAACACCATAAATGTGTAGCTTGGCACGCTTAGATTCAACCACAACATTTTCAGCAATTGCTTTAACGTGAGTTTTAGATGTTCCAGAACAAACCACCATGTAATCAGTGATGTTAGACTGGTTAGATACTTCTAATGTAACAATATCTTTGGCTTTTAAATCTTCGATTTTATCGATTACAAATTGCTTTAGCTCGGCGCTATCCACGCGGAATACCTCATTAAATTTTTAACAGCGCAGTAGTATAACAGGTTATGGCAAATCTCATAAGCGATTGGTGATACAGAATAGTAATTTCCCATGCCGGAGTCGTGAAGAGGGAATTAAGCCAGCGCTTGATAAAGGCTATTATGTTGAATAAATTTAATAATCTTACTTGGGAGCGCATTCTCGGGAATGATGCCATTAAATAGTTGATGACGAATTTCTGTAGAGGAATAGGGCTGCGGGGCTATTTCAATCGGGATAATGAGTCCGGTGCTTTGCGGTGGTATTTGATTGGTCGGGGTTAACCTATGCTCGTATTCTTCGTAAACCGCGCTATCCGGGTTTAAGCACCAGCCATGACGTTGAGAAACGACAATATGACACAATGTAAATATTGATCTCCATTCGTACCAAGTCGGCAGTGATACGAGCGAGTCCATCCCCATGATAAAGTAGAATTCATCATTAGGATGTTCACCTCTGAGCTGCTTAAGTGTTGTCACTAAATAAGATGGAGTGTCTCGTTTGGCTTCAATATCACACAGGTCAAATTCGTCATATTGGTCACAGACAAGCTGAACCATCTCCAGTCGCTGCTCTGTACTGACACACGTTGACGCCTTATGAGGCGGTATATGGTTCGGCATCAACCATACCCTATCCAAATTCAGCTTGTCTCTCACCTCAAGGGCAGGGCGAATATGACCAAAATGAATCGGGTCGAAGGTGCCGCCCAGTATTCCGATACGCATGATTAACTTAGCTCCATTCGTTGAGTTCGATATGGAACAAGCTAACATGTGCATTACTTAGGTCGAAGGTGCCGAGCAATATACCTATACGCATGATTAACTTAGCTCCATTCGTTGAGTTCGATATGGAACAAGCTAACATGTGCATTACTGAGGTCGAAGGTGCCGAGCAATATACCTATACGCATGA
>PJEL010004296.1_pt1 | contig 11843 bp, 9 predicted proteins | sample 1853271 | NCBI WGS metagenome assembly PJEL01 (sample SAMN08108733, study PRJNA415343) | Invertebrate metagenome, whole genome shotgun sequencing project. | host: Globobulimina | place: Sweden: Gullmar Fjord | collected 2015-08 | reverse complement strand
GTGATGGCTCCGCTATCGTCAAAGGCAAGATCCGCGACAATGATCTGGAGGAGGTTGGAGTTGTCACGGTCTGAGCGGTAGCAGATGCGCTTGCCGTCCGGGCTGAAGAAGGGTCCGCCGTCGTATCCTGCAGCGCTGACGATGACGCGCTCGCTGCGCGTCTTCGTGTCGTAGACGTAGAGATCGACGCCGCGTTCATCGGGCAGGACTGAGCCGTAGACGATGAAGCGTCCGTCGGGGCTATAGGCGCACTCAGCGTCATAGCGGTCGTTCTTAGTGATGGGGGTAAGCGAGACGCGCCCTTGATTATTGTCGGAGAGGTCGGCGGTTACGATTTGTGGAACGTAGCCGGTGACCAATTCCATTTCCGGTGGGAACATCCATTTGTATTTTGAGCTTTGTCGTTGGAATCCCGGAGCATCAGATGCGCTAGGCGGATTAATGGTGGTGCCCATGACGAATGCGCCAGCGACCGTGGGGTGGAAGAATCCACAGGTGTTGGCGGTGCCCGGAGCGCTGACTTGGATGGCGTCACCAATGCCGGTGATGCGACCTGCCGCACTGTATTGGAGTGGTGCCACGTACATCGTGTAGAAAGGCTCGGGCTCCTGACCTGCCGCAGGAATAGGCACTGCCTGGAAGATGATCCATTTCATGTCGGGGCTGAAGTATTGTTCTCCGGCTTTGTAAAACATGGAATCGTTGGTGAGCTGGACGTAGTTAGTGAGGGCCGCTTTTTCTTCGCCACGCCAATCAATGGGTTGGACTTCTGGGGGCGCGTAGCTCTCGCCGCCATGCTGGGCAAGTGTGGGTGCTGCCGACGTAACCGTTATGGCGATGGTGGTGAGGATGGAAGCGGATGGGACATGCGATAACCACTGGCGGCACAAACGGGGTGAAGTGTTATTTTTCATTTTGATGTTCCTTCCAAGAGAGACGATTAACGACGCAAGAGCAGATGAATCCGCTACTTATGATCGGCCAGAATTCAAACAGTTCAATGATTGAATGCCTGAGGTTTGGTGATGATTAGGGCGAATTTCGGTGGTGACTATATGCGTTTGGAGATTCCCTAGGAAATAGGTCAAAATCCCCTAGTTACTGGGTGGGGCCGGGTGGGCAATTCTGGTGCAGAGTCTCATTTCTTGCCACATGTGCCGGTAAACCTGGCATGTCTAGTGAGACACCTACTCAATTCAGCCAAGACTGTTTGTTGGCTTGTATTGGCGTTGAAATCCAGATGGTGCCTTCAAGTCTTTTCTTGGGATTCGGATGCATGGCGCTAGTTATTTGATTGCCTAGGCCTTCGTAATCTTATCCAGGGGGTCGGCGTGATGGAATGGGTTGAGTTAGGGAAGAAGTACTAGGGAATTCCTAGGCAAATCCTGCGGTGCCTTAGTGTTATTGATCAGCGTGGCCTGTTAATTGAACCGGTTGGCCGGGGTGTTAACTTGGGGGACAACGGGGTCCGAATCTTATCCAAACAAAGAGAAAATTAAAAATGATTGACCCTTGCAGTCTTGAAATTCGCTTTTAGAATGAGAGTTACCTCCGCAAACGAATCAAGAAGCGAATATTTAGGAGATTTTATCATGCAGCAAACTAATGATAGTCGATTTTCGTGGCGTGGATCAGTTGGTCTCGTGCTTGCAGTGGGGATTGGAGCGGCAGGTGTAAGTGGGGATGATATTCGTTGGATTGAAGCCGCGGGCGGGGATTTCGATGATGTGGCGAATTGGGAGGGGGGGGTGGTGCCGGGAGCAACTGATGTCTCCATTTTTGATCTGAGTTCCGTGTACAATATCACACTCAACCAGGATCAGGTGGTCCGAAACTCCTTCTTCCGGGCTGGTACGGTGACGATGGATCTGGGGGGATTTGATTTTACTAATGCCAACGGGCCTGAGGGTTTGGATATCGTGATCGGCCAGCATGCTGGTGAAGAGGCGGCGTTAGAGATCACGAACGGGTCCCTTCTTTATCGGATTGAGATGTATCTCGGACAGGAAGCGGGTGCCATTGGGCATTTGACTTTGCGGGGTGCCAATACAGTGTTGGGTCCTTCGGAGACTAGCTCGAATGGGTTGACCCTGGGGCGTTACGGGACGGGTTATCTGGAGATTTTGGAGGGTGCCATAGCTAATGTATGGGATGTTGCTGCGGGGCCCTCGGACGGGACGGCGGGCTATGTGCTAGTTGATGGGGCTGGTTCGGAGCTCAATGTAGATGACAATGTGTGGGTTGGGATGAATGGCGGGGTGGGTTCGCTGACGGTGCAAAACGGAGCCGTTCTTGAGATTGAATGGGACTCGCATCTGTGGATTGGCGGTGGTGGCGAAGGATTAGTGACGGGTACGGATTCGCGGATTACTATGTTGGATTTCTTTCTGGACGGGATTGCAGGAGGTGCTAAATTTACCTTGGCGGACGGTGCCTCGATGGAGCTCTTTGGAGAGACGTTGGTCGGGGAATATGGTGGGCACGGCGAACTCATTTATACGGGCACGGGGACCGCGATGATTGGAGGGCGTTTGCAACTAGGCAATGGGAATACTGGTGGAACCGGCCGTTTGGAGATTAGCGATGGTGCTTTTTATGATTGCGGTTTTAGTAGTATCGTTTCTTACGGTGTTGGAACCTCGATAGAGATTGCTGGTGCTGATACGGTGTTAAATGGCAATTCGCTGTACACCGGTGTTGGGGCGACGACCGAGGTTACCGATGGTGCGGTAGCCATTGTGGGAGACATTAAATTCAGAGATGGATTCGGGTTCTTTTCTGATCCGGGCACTTATGTTGAGGGTGCCATGTTCTCGGTGGGTGCTGGCGAGGGGGCTGCCTCGGCGTTGATTCAAAATGGTGCTATTGTCAAGACACGGACGAATGATGAATTCACTGTTGGGCACGGCCATGTGGTGGGCTTCGAGGCATACGTCGCCGAGTTGACGGTTGATGGGACTGATACGGTCCTTGATATCGGCGGCACCATGAATGTCGGTAAGACGGCGGATCAGCCTGGGGTCCTTAATATTACCAATGGGGGTACGGTCTTGGCGCACAATGCAGTCATTGGCGCCGGTGGCATTCTGAATGGTGAGATTACGATTAAGGAAAACGGTAATGGGCCGCAGTTCCCTACGACCGGGCTGGTATCGGTCAATTTTCAAGCTGAAGAGGGAGCGCTCCTGAGCGATGACACGATTGATATTTTAGCTGGAGGCACCTTGACGGGAGACGATGTATTGACCGCCAACGTTCAAAATCAGGGTGGTCGGATTGCGCCCGGTGCGGCCAATCATCAATTGACGATCAATGGATTGTACCAACAATATGAGTCAGCCTCGATGCGGATACGCATGGTGGGGTGGTATGATTGGGATCAATTGCACGTGCTGGAAGATGTGGCGATTGCCGGCGGACTCACGATCGAGGTACCCAAGCCCGGAGACTGGACGCCGCCTTTCGGGCGAACTTACCGATTTCTGACCGCACCTACGATCGTTGGTGAATTTGATTACGTGACCAGCAATAGTTACGAGATTGACTTTGAACTAACCTATGGCGTGGACTTCGTGGAGTATACCGTCGTACAGCCGCTGCAACTGGAGGTCGCTAATCTGGTGGGTGGGCAGACGGCGAATTTCACGGTGCGGCAAGGCACGCCGGGCGGCGTCACGAGTGTGTTGTACGGCTTTAGGAGTGGAGTGGGTGAATTCAAGTCGGGTGATTGGTGCGTCTTGTTTGGATTTGATGTGCCTGCCAAGAAAGCGATGAATCGAGTCGTGGTGAGCGGGCGATTTAATAAGGATGGGATCTTTGAGGCCACGAAGAAGATCCCCGGCAGCGCTAGCGGCATGGACCTCTATCTGCAAGCAGCGCAGATGGGATCCTGCCCCGGTGTGCTGATGTCAAATGTAGTGCAGGAAGTAGTTGGCTGATGCCGGATTGGTAGCCTCTGCATAAAATCCTGATGTCTTGGTAACGATCCCCATGATCCAAGCAACGATCAGGGGGATTTTTACATGGTGATTCTGGCAGGAGTGGATAGTTAGTGGTTCTCAAGGCTATCCAGAAAATCCTGGAGGATCGCGGTAGCTGCCAGGGCATCACGTCGGGCCTTCTTTTGACCATGAGTGAGACCGGTGCGGGCCATTTTCTCGTCTGCGGCAAAAGAGGAAAGACGCTCGTCGTGGAAATGGATGACGCATTTGGACCGCATGGCAATCTCGTGGCCGAGCTTACGAACTTTAATGGCTTGCGGACCCTCGGTGTCATCCATGTTGAGGGGGAGGCCGACGACTATTTCAGTGACTCCTTCGCGCTGAATGATCCTGAGGAGTTGGGCGATGAGATCTTGTGGGCCTGATGCAATAATGGCATCAAGCGGGCCTGCGATCTTGAGGAGATCGTCACCGGCGGCAATGCCGGTACGCTTGTCACCGAGATCAAAACAGAGGTAACGCATGATGGGGTCAGGCCTGATGTGGTTGGAGATGGTTGTGAATTGTTGCGAGGATGCACGAAATAGCGAGGGTCATTTGCTGGAACGACATTGAGGGGATGGGCTGATCATTTGGCTTTGACTTATGTTGTGCAACCTGATCGGGTAGCCAAGGGAGATGGATGAAGCCCGCCGGGGTGGATCGTTGGTTTGTCTGAGCGAGTTGATGCAGCGTGTGATACATGATTTCATTGCACAGGAAGCTACCAGCGTCCTTTGATACTTCTGCCGGGATGTTCTGAGTATGGAGTGTCTTGATGATGGCTGAGATCGGGAGGGTCGTTTGATATGCCGTTGGGCCTTGAGGGTTGACGGGTTGATTCTCAATCTGGTTGCCTGCATTGTCGGGGATGCGATAGTTGAGCTGATTGGTGGCGGTCTGTTCGATGGAAATGGCGTTGCGTCCACGAGCTTCGCCGAGGTTGATGATGGCGTGCGGTTGGTGTGTCTCGATTAATTCGAACAGGAATCGGGGGGCGCGTTGATGTTCCACCGGGAGGATGAAAGTGGTGAGCTTAATGCCCCCTGGAGTGGCCGCTTCATGGTTTGCAAAAGCATCGACAACCTTGGCGGAAGCGTTGATCGGGCTGGCGCCAAAAGGTTCAAAACCGGTGAGGAGGATGCGTGACATGTTAGAGACGTTCCAGTTCTGCGTTGACTCGATGCGCAAAGAGCTTGGCATCACGGCGGGTGAGAGCGCGGATGATGAGGGGCTCCGTTTCGTCTTCTTTTTCTTCGGCGGGATTAATAATGATGGTACCCCAGAAGATGCCTTTCTTGAAATTGATGCGGCGGATTTCCGGGAGCGGGGTGGTTTGATCCTCACGAGCAAAGCCGAATGCCCGCCAACGCTGGATGAGGATGCGATCGTGATTGACGTGAATAATGGTGGGGCGGATGAAACAAGAGGCTGAAAAATTGCGGAGCAGTTCGCCCAGTCGGTGAGAGCGAATGGCGAGATCAAGCGTGGGCAGTTCGCGTTTGAGTCCGGTTTGGTAGCGGCGAATACGCTGGTTGCAATACGGGCAGAATTTCGCCTTTTTCGCGATCGGTTCAAGGCAATCGGGACACTCCACAAACTCGTGCAGACGACGGGTGCAATGGGGGCAAAACGTCGCAGCAATGGGAGTGTTGGCTGCGCAGTGTGGGCAGGGGCGTTCGGTTATCTCGTGGTGAGGATTCGTATCGGACATCGTTCTATTTTAGGCGTGAAATGGTGGTGATTATGGAGTGGTGAGGAAGCGGCCAGCCTGTAGTTGGCTGGCCGCTTGGGTCGTGTTTGCTATGGCGTGGTGAATTAAGGATGATCAATTCACGATGATGATCCGTGGCGCGATAAGTAGCACGGGTTCATCTTGTAACAGCATCAGGCCATTGAGGGAGTCACGGACTTGCGGCCAATTGCGCTTGCCGATGACTTGACGAAGCATGGCAGCGCCAGCCCCGCGCACGAAATGATCCATGGTCTGTTCATTGACAGCAGTATTCTGCGTTGGTGCACGGATGCTGGCAAAGGGTAACATCTGCTCCATCATGTCGCCAAAGCTCATCGGGCCTGGGTAGGTCATGACATCATAGGAGTCCTTGGGCAATCCGGTGTCGGTTGCGAGGGAGGTGATGACCTCGTCGAATTCAGCGATGCCATCGGCCATGCCATTCTTGACAGCTTGACGACCCGTGAAGAGTCGGCCTTCTGCGATCTTTGACATGTTGACTTGACGACCACGACCGGCCACCACGCGCTCGGCGAAGAGATCGTAGGTGTCTGACATCATTTGCCGAATGAGGTTTTGCTCAGCGGGGGTCCACTTATCAAGCGAGCCGAACATGCCCGCATGGGGGCCTCGAGTGCGGGGCGTAATGCCGATGTTTGCTTTATCGTAGAGTCCACCCCAGACGACCTTGCCACCCACGACGCCGATGGAGCCGACGATCGACATGGGATCTACATAGATCTTGTCACCACTGACAGCAATGTAATAACCACCGGATGCGGCCATTGAGCCCACGCTGACGTAGACCGGTTTCTTGGCTGCCACGCGCCGCACGCCTTGCCAGATGACTTCGGATGCCAAGGCAGATCCACCGGGCGAGTTGATGCGGATGACGAGCCCCTTGATGAGGTTTTCATCTTCGATTTCCTTAAGGGCTTTGCGAATGGTACGGCTGCCGACGGATTCACCGCCCAAGAGTCCCGCAGCTTTTGATTCACCATCAATGATGGGGCCATCAATGTGAATGATGGCAATCGTGTCACGCGTGGGGCTGTGATCGGGTTCGGATGAAAGGATGCCCAGTAAGGCAAAGGGGTTGTTCACGTCGATTTGTGAAGCACTGTTGCCATCGCCTAACTTGGTCGTTACGGAGGCCCCGTCGAATTCGCCTTGGACAAAAGATTTGAGATCCAGTGCATCCACCGCATCATCAATGAGCCCGAGTTTGATGGCTTCGTCGGATTTCGCTGCCCAAGCCTTGTCCAGAACACGATCGAGTTGACGATTTGAAAAACCGCGACCCTCCTTGAGGGCTTCTTGCATTTGCTCCCAGAGATCGTCCAGCAACCCGTTGATATTTGTCGACCACTCCTTGCTGGGCGTGCTCCGCATCATTTGCTCGGATGCCCCTTTGTATGCACCGACTTGTACGTAGTCCGCTTGGAGGCCGACGAGTTGGAGCGTATCGGCGAGATACATTTCTTCAGAGTAAAGACCGGGGAAGCTGACATAACTGTTGGGTTGAATGAGCATTTTATCAGCGGCAGATCCCAGGAGGATTTCGGCGGGCCCATAAACTTCGGCATAGACGTAGACTGACTTGCCTGCCGCTTGGACTCGATCAATCGCCGTGCGGAGGGCAAAGATCTGTGTAGAATTGGCTTGGAGTTTCTTGAGATGCAAGACGACGCCGGGCATGTCGGGACGGGCGGCGGCGTCATCGAATTTTGAGATCATTCCCAGCAGCGTGTCGCCGCTGTCTTCACCTACCAACCAACCAAAAGGATTTGGTTTTTCGAGCATCGGGCCATCAAAGGTAATCCAGCCGATCTTGTCCGCGGCTGTCGTGAGCGCGGTCGTCGGTACGATGAAGGTGATGGCAGCGGCGAGGATGAGCAGGAGATGAGTGAGGTGATTTCTTTGTCGTATTCCCAGTGTCATGGTTGGACCTTCCTTCGTAAAGTTATGGGTGACATTCTGGTCACCTTTGAGATCGTGGTTGCTTTTCAGGTTGAGGGAAAAAGAAAAATCCCCCAACAGTCGGAGCGTCTGCTGGGAGATTGTATTGATGTATCTAATGGTGGTTCCAATTGAACCCTCGTGTTGTCTGCCAATGAATTCTTCGGGACAACTGCCGAAAGTCAACTGATTAATAGGCTTTTGCAAATATAGCACGTTTGGTGGCAGGTCGACCGGAGATGATGCAAGTGCCGGTGCTCTCCGCATCTTGGTCGATCGGAATGCACCGCACCGTGACGCCGAGCTCTTTCTTAAGAGCGTTTTCCTCCTCGGGTGTGGCGTCAAAGAACGCGGTTGCAAAGCCACCGTTGGCGGACTTGTAGTCTTCCGAATCGGCGCTGAAGTACTCCATGAATTCATCTTTTGAGATGAATTCACGGGAATGTTCGTCACGAAACGCCTTGGCCTTGGCAAAGAGTCCCGCTTGCATTTCGTCGAGCACCTCAACGATAGTGGCGACAAATTCGTCGCGTTTCTGTCCGTATTTCTCACGCGGTCCCTTATCACGACGGCCCACAAAGACACTGTCATCCGCCATATCACGGGGGCCCACTTCGAGCCGGATGGGGATACCTTTCTTAATCCAGGACCAGGTCTTTTCACCACCACGAAGATCACGGTTGTCGATCTCCACGACAATCTTGCGGCCGTGAAAATCAACAACTTGCAATTGATCGGCGATCCGCTGGCAGAATTGCATGATCTCGTCAGGGTTCTCCGCCTTATGCAGAACCGGGAGAATCACGATATGTGAAGGTGCCAATCGGGGGGGGAGCACCAAGCCGTCATCATCCGCATGAGTCATAATGATGCCGCCGATGAGTCGGGTCGAGACACCCCATGAGGTGGTCCAGGCAAGGACCCGTTCACCATTTTCATCTAAGAATTGAATATCAGATGCTTTGGCGAAGTTCTGGCCGAGGAAGTGCGAGGTGCCAGATTGCAGCGCTTTCTTATCTTGCATCATCGCTTCGATGGAATACGTTTGCACCGCGCCGGGGAAGCGTTCGCCTTCGGTCTTCTCGCCTTTGATTACGGGCATCGCCATGAAATTCTCAGCGAAATCGGCATAGACATCGAGCATCTTCATCGTTTCGTCTACCGCTTCGTCTTCGGTGGCATGGACGGTGTGTCCCTCCTGCCAGAGGAATTCCGCAGTACGTAAAAAGAGGCGGGTCCGCATTTCCCAACGCACGACATTCGCCCATTGATTAATCAGCAAGGGGAGATCGCGATATGACTGAGTCCACTTCGAGAACATCTCGCCGATGATGGTTTCAGAAGTGGGGCGCACGATGAGGGGTTCCTCAAGTTCACCATCAGGGATGAGTTGGCCGTCACTATCCTTCTTGAGCCGATGATGCGTAACAACAGCGCACTCGGTAGCGAAACCTTCGACGTGGTCAGCCTCTTTCTGGAGGAAACTCAAGGGTATGAAAAGGGGGAAGTAAGCGTTCTTATGCCCTGTGGCCTTGAACATCGCATCAAGTTCACGCTGGATATTCTCCCATAAGCCATACCCCCAGGGTTTGATCACCATGCAACCGCGGACCGGCGAATTCTCCGCCATATCCGCAGCTTTGATAACCTGTTGGTACCACTCAGGGTAATTTTCAGCGCGAGTGGGGGAGATGGCGTTAGCGGCTTTCTTGCCCATGATTCTGATTCCATTTGGCTGCGTGATTCGTGAAACACTGTTAATCTCAATAATTCAGCGAACAGGATATCCGATCCGGTCAGTGATGCGCCTCGCTGCCGCTGATGTTTTGTTGATTGGGGGATGGCTAGCGGACAGATTAGTCGTTTGGTCGCAGGTGATAGACCATCGGCACCTTCATGACTTTTTCGTGATAGAAGCCGTGCGCCCAGAGCCCGTCTTCGCCGTGGCAATCGCCGTGATCGCCGCAAATGACGACCGATGCACCCGATTCCAGGAAGAGCTTGATGATCGGGCCGAGTTGGCGATCCGAATATTCGAGGCAAAGTTGCTGTCGCTCTTGGCTCTTCTCGCGGCTGTTGTCATCCCGGAAGGGGACGCAAGGATTCTCATCGACTGACCAAGGGGCACCTCGGTGGTGATACGGGACATGCGTCTCGCCAACGTTGATGAAGACGAACTGTTTCTTGTCACACTGCTCTTTCATATTGGAAAGCACGAAGCCAAGCTGGGCGTCAAGATCGATATCCGTGAAAACGAAATCCTGGAAATCGCCCACGAGTGGCTTCGTCGTGACGACTTTGTCATTGAACCACGCAGCAGCGCCGGTGCCCACGGTGTAGTAACCCATTTGGTTAAACCCGTCGATGATGTTTCGGCCGGGCACCCGACAATGATCATTGCGTTTTCCGCCTCCCGCAAGGTTGGCCATCCGCCAGATTCGGCCAGCCTTGGGATTCTTGATGGGCTCTTTGCTCGCAGCCACACCGGGAGTGAAGCCGATGAACATCGCCATGTGTGAGGGGAAGGTAAAGGTAGCGGGCGCTTCCGCTTCGTACCAATCGCCGACTCCTTTGATGTTGGGGGCCTCGGCCCTTTCAAAGGTGTCAAAACGGCAAGAGTCTAAGGTGATGAAAAGATAGGACTCGGGATCAACACCACCCGCTGCCAGGAGTTGTTCCGCGATGGCCTGTGAATCGATGGCAGCGAGTTCGTCGTTTTGCTTACCGATTCGGGCACCCCGTCGGGCACCGCTGCTCTCGCTCTTGCCCATGAGGGTGCGTTTGATTTTTCGCTTGATTTTCCGGAAGATCGAAGCCATGGGGCAGCTCTGTTTCTCAACGTTGAATCGTAGGGGTATCGACAAGGCGGCTGGGTTCTAGGCCAACTTCTTACTATTACTCACTAATGTCGGTTCAATCCGGGTGATGAGTGAATTCTTCAGCCACTCAAGTGGCACCGACGGTAGCGGGCATCGGCTGTGACTGGGGGGTGTAATTCGGCTCAATCGCCAACCCCAAGCCAGCACGCTTGCCATCGGGTCCCTTCGGTGGGATGCGATCCTGATCAATAATGCGTTGGATCGCCATCACGCCTTCAATCAACATCTCAGGGCGTGGTGGGCAGCCGGGGACGTAAACATCAACCGGAATAAACTGGTCAATGCCTTGGACGACGGCATAAGTATCAAAGACCCCGCCCGTCGAAGCGCATGCTCCCATGGAGATGACCCACTTGGGCTCGGCCATTTGCAGATAGATTCGCTGGAGTACGGGGAGCATCTTGGTGGTAACTCTACCCGCCACGAGCATGAGATCTGCTTGACGGGGGCTGAAGCGCATCACTTCAGCACCGAAGCGTGCCAAATCATACCGACTGGAGGCCGTCGCCATCAGCTCGATACCACAACAGGCGGTCGCAAAAGGCATCGGCCAAATGGAACTCCGCCGACCCCAATTAATCAGGCTCTGAATCTGGGTGGTGAGGAACGTGTCTGCGGGTAATGCCAGTTCGATGCCCATGCTTTACATGCTTTCTTTTACGTAGCGAGGATTCAGACGTGTTGCCGACACTCAGGCCGTTGGCAATCACTTCATCACCATCGTCACTTTTCGTCTTTACCCCAGACAACGTCACTCAAGGGGTCGGATTTTCGTCGTTCGCTAACTTTCGGATTCGATTCATCCGCACCGATGCCGCTGCGGGCGACGACTTTCTCCTGGCAGCCAGCCAAGAGAATGACCAGTCCGAGGCATGATCCCGCAAGCAAGGGATGCATGATCCGTCGGCCGCTCAATATCCCTTGAGAGCGTCTCAGGGATGGTTTATTGGAGTTCAACTTGGTTGTGGGCATCGTTTGTAACCTCTTAGCAAGGCTCATGGGAGCCAATTTTCTCTCGGATGAGGGGTGGGATAATCGCCATCCCACCGCTGGAATGATAGGTCGGTGTATTCGTGAGTCATACCGAATTCGGATGGCATTTCGCGAGATGGTGTTTGTCGACTTGAACGGCATAATGGGTCAAAACGAAGGCCATTCCACAGGCTCTTTCCGGACGTTCTAGTTCGAAGGTAAATCTATGACGTTTTCCATTCTTCGAGCCTCGGTGAGTGCGGTGGAGACCAAGCCCGTGGGTACGGCAACCATGCCTAGTCCAATCATCAGAACTAA
>PJEL010004295.1_pt1 | contig 11843 bp, 2 predicted proteins | sample 1853271 | NCBI WGS metagenome assembly PJEL01 (sample SAMN08108733, study PRJNA415343) | Invertebrate metagenome, whole genome shotgun sequencing project. | host: Globobulimina | place: Sweden: Gullmar Fjord | collected 2015-08 | reverse complement strand
AGGTAAAGTTGGGTTGGCCCCGCATTATCTTTGCTGCCTGTGGTGAGCAAATCCAGTTGCCCATCGCCGTTGGCATCGCCCAAAGCCAGGGTTTCAGCATAAGCAATATCAGCAGAGGTCCAGATAGAGCTATAGCTAGTGCCACTGCGTTGGTACACTTGAGCCAGGAAAGCATCCATACTGCCCCAGAATATTTCCAGGGTTCCATCACCATCAAGGTCGCCAAAAACAGTGCTACCAATGGAGGACATGCTGGGGCCAGTTGAAAAGCTGGTTCCATCATTATAATAAAGGCCCCCGCCCAAAAGCAGGTCTTGATCAGTGTCACTATCAGCATCACCCCAAGCCACACTATCGGCTAATTTGCTAATAACAAAAGATAAACCGGTAGCTAAAAAAGCCCCATTGTTTTCATATTGCCGGGTTTGCCCACTTAAGTTAGCCAATGAAACATCAATGTCACCATCACTATTTATATCAATAGCCCGAACATTACCCGTCCAGTTAGTGTCATCGGATGAAATATCGAAAAATGGCACGGCATAGTTAAAAGCATCTCCACCCTGTGAAGTTCCGTCATTCATATAAATCCGGGGTTTTAAATAGCGGCCAGCCGCAACTAAATCGAGCTGTCCATCACCATTAAAATCGGCCCAATCCAGGCCATAAGCCACCTCAGAATCGACAAGATCAGTGGAATTTGTGGATTGGATAAATGAGGTATCACTATCATTTTTGTAAACTCGAATCTCTTTGGACAGGGGAAAGGTGGCGGCTAAATCTAGGCGATTGTCATAGTTAAAATCACCCCAGGCCAAGCTATAAACCTGTGATTCCAGAGGTGTAGAATCAGATCCACTATTCTCTATAGCAATAAAATTATCAGTCCCCGTCTTAAATTGAATGGCCCCGCTGTTGTTGCGTAAAAGGTAAACAAATCCACCGCCACTGCCTTCATTGAGGCCCGGTGGTAATAGATTTTCGCCGCCAATAGCCAGGTCCGGGTCGCCATCGTTGTCATAGTCGGCCCAGACCAAATCGTTAATAAAGCCAATGCTTCTAATACTGCTGGTAAAGGAACTGGCTATGGTGTCGCTAAAACGCATCCGGTTGTAATAAATTTGGTTATAGGAGCCGTAATTGCCCGTTAATAAGTCCTGATCACCATCTTGGTCAATATCGGTCCAGATTACGCTTCTGGTATCTGCTGAAGTTGTTGAGGTCCAAAGAGGGGTGCTTACCAATGACCCCCCATCATTAATATAAAGCTGATTTCGGCCGTTATTACCCACGACCACATCAGACTGACTATCCAGATCAACATCGCCCCATTCCACAGCCTGACCCGCACTTGCCGACAGATCAACCGAAGTGGCGAAAGCAGAACTTTGATTAAGATATAATCTGGAGGCAGAAGTAGAATCTGAATCAACAACCACCAGGTCAGAGTCTCCGTCCCCTTCTAAATCGCCCCAGGCAAGGTCAACAAGAGTTCCGCTGCCAGGGGTGGACAGAGAATGGGTAGATGTTGATGAGCTAATGCCACTGCTTGTATTACTGTCCCCAGCATAAATTCTAATGCTACTGGTATACCCTACCGCCAAATCAGGGGAACCGTCCAGATTGTAATCGGCCCAGGCAATGGCATCGGCTGTACCTCCGGGACCACTGATAGTGAACTGTGAATCTGAAGAAATTGACCCCACGCTGGTGCTATAGACTTCAACCTGACTTATATCTTGCCCCACAGCCAGATGCAGTTTGCTGCCCGCAGCTACTGATTGAATAGAGGTGGTGATGCTGGGGTCAAATTGAAAGGCTCGATTAACCCCCTCACCCTGAAAGGCCAGGGAGTCGGGCGGTACCTCAGATTCAACCCCCCCGCTTTGTTCATACAATCCGGAGAAAAGGTCGCCGCTATAGTTGTTATAGTTCATATCAAAAAATTTCCATTTAACCGTATCATTGGTAGTGCCTACATCATAAAGTTCTACTTTATCCAGGATGGGATTGGTTTCAAAATAACTATAGTTGGAGTAGTAACCATCTCTGTAGGTTTTGCCCACCCAGGTAATGCTAACCGGGCTGTCGGGGTCAACATCATCCACCCCTACCCAATCAATAAGGATAGCGCTTATCAGGTCATCCTCGGCCACAAAGAGGACATCCATACTGGAATACTTATTCTTATAATGGGTCACATAACTCCCGTATCGGTTGGGGTTGCTGCCCGTGGAGGGGAGGAGTTCAACCAGACCATTGGTATTAACACTAATTTTGGGGATATCAGTTCCAAAATAGGTAAAGGTAAGGGTAGTAGGCATATTGTAGGTCATATAACTATCATCAGCAAAGCTAAGGCTGGCCCATTCGGCTGGCCAGGAGCTACTATCATAGATTTGAGTGATGGAAATCGTGGTTGTTTGGCTGAAGATGGCACTAAAGTTAAAATCAGTTGGCACAGCCGTAAGCGTGATCATGGTGGTGAATAACGTACCGTCGGTGATGGGACTGGTTAAGACAAACTCCAAATTTTGAGTACCAGTGACTGTTCTGAGATCGGGATAAGGCCAGGTGCGGGTAATGGTGCTATTGCTGGCCGTAATTGTACCATCAAAGTTAAGGTTAGTGGTGGCTACTGTAATGGGGATTGTAATGGTAATAGGTTCGGTACTGCTGTAGGGTCTGTCAAAAAGAATCGTAAATTTACCAGAAGTTGTGGCGGTAGTCACTCGTGATTGGGTAATGGAGAGCGTTTGGGTATAGCTTGAAGGAGGGGTACTGATACTAATTGTTTCAGTAATGGCAATATCGGATGAACCAGAAATGGGAAGGGCTGAATCTGAGACAATTGGAAGATTGATGGTATTGGTGGTGGTGTATCCGCCACTAACGATGTTAACATCGATGGGAATATTAACCGTAATCGGCCAGGTGACTGTAACCGGCCAGGTGACATCGACCTCAAGCGAAGTTGAGCCAGCCGCAGCGGATTGATAAGCGGTTTTAGTATCGCTATTGCTACTAATAGAATATGCGGTGTCGTCATCTTGGACTATGCCGGAAAAGTAGTTGCTGGCACTGTCATGGTAGGTCATCTTGAAGAATTTCCATTGGACATCACCACTTCTAAACATTATGATCTTAAACATCAAAGGATAGTTGTAGTAACTGTAGCCAGTTTGGGTTCCTATCCAGGTGATTTCTACCCGGTCTTTATCAACATTGCCAGATGTTGCAAAACTCTCAATGATAACCCCGGTTGACAGGTCGTGGCTGGAGGCATAAATGGCATCTATGCCACTAGCTGTATCTTTATAAAGGGTAGTGATTGAGGAATGACATTGCCCGCCTGATTCTAATAGTTGCACTACGCCATTGGTGTTAACACAGATGTCCTCAATAGTTTTAAGAAAGTGAGGGTAGGTAAAGGGTAAAGAGAAACGAAGCGAGCGACTATCGGAGGTGGGGATGCTGGCATCTGTTCTATCAGATTCTGCCCAACCCGCACTATAGTAGCCATCATTTTTAGCTGTCCATGCAGCGGTTGAGTTAAAGGTGCCATCTCCATATCCGGCGTAAATATAGGCTGTGCCTGACCCCGAATTTGCCTCTAGCAGATCCATATTACCATCGGCATCATTGTCAATTGAGAGAATATCTTGCGTAGCTGCTCCATTGACACCCCATGTGGAGGAGCTAAGTGTGCCGCTGATGTTTGTGTAAAAGTTATTGTAGGAGCCATCAATCCCTTCTGCTATATCGGGATAAGCGTCTATAAAATTATCTGCAACCAAAGAGGTACTGTTTTGAGTACTGCCCCATGATTCGCCCTCATCAGGCAGGGGGCCAATAACACAACGGCCTTCGGTCATACCACCAGAGCTATTGTATTCAAACAAACGCAACATACAGACATTATAACGGGTTGAATCATTAGAATCAAAGTAGGCTGCCCCGGCCATTTCCAAAGTGCCATCACTATCATAATCGGCCAGGGCGATGCGCCATAACACTTCACTACTGGAAAAACCTACCGGGGAAAAGGAATCGCTACTCTGGGTGTAGATGTAGTTACGCCCTTCAATGTTTTGTTGATAGTTACTCCCAGAGAGATCGGATGGTTCGGAGTAGTCCCCAACGGCAACTAATTCAAGCTGATCATCGTTGTCCAGGTCGGCCCAGCGGACGCTAAAGGTACGGCTAACAGGGCTACCAGATAGGTCTGCGGTACGCCAAACGCGGGAGAGTTGGCCGTCGCTGTTTTTGTAGACCGAGGTGCCGTTTTCAGTGGCTAAGGCCAAATCCAGGTCGCCATCGGCATCATAATCGCCCCAATCCTGATCATAAGCTCCTAAAGTTTCAACCGAGCAGCCACTGCTACTAAAGAATAAGGTGCCACTACCGCTATCTAAAGAGGTTTGAATTGTGCTTTCGGCGGCAGAAGAACTGGTAACGGTGACGGCAGAATTATAGACCGCCTGAGCATAGTTTTGAAGAACCACACCATCAGCATCGCAAGAGTCCAGGGTAAAGGCGTATTGCATGGTTATGCTTCCCCCCGAACTGACAACTGTATCGGTTGGGACACTGATTTTATCGATCACTTCAACGGTTTCGGTTTGAGAAACCGAACCTTTATCGCTCACATCTGTTCCAGTAGGCAAGGTCAGGGTGACAGATTCGGTGGAGGTAATAATGGTGCATGTTTGCAAACCGGAGCCACTAATACAGCTTGGATCAACTAAACCGTTGGGAATATCATCATCTAAAATTTCATTGATTGTAACATCAATAGTTGCATTATTGGCAACAACAACAGTATAGGTAATCCGGTCGCCATTGCTAACAGTTGCCCCGCTGGTCGGGTCTGTGTCGCTTTGGACTGTAATTTGGACAGTGACTGCGCCCTGCTTGGCCGGACGAGCCGGCGGAACTGAAAGGGGACCATTAATCCGTTCATTGGGCCTTACTGGCACAGGAGGGGCAGCAGGTTTAATGAACATAGGTTTGCTGGAAACAGGCGTATCAACCGCAGCCACTAAGGGGGCCAACACCAATAAAAGCAGCGCTAATGCACCACCCAAAGCACCTATTAGTTGTTTAATTAATTTAACCTGCATTTATTTCACCATAACTACCACTGGCTTAGGCAATTTCTGGTTATGAATATACCGAAATAAGGAATAAGATTTTGATACCCATACTGGGCATTGCTTATGAAAAGTTCAATTTATGCCCTTGCCCAGTATAATCCACTTTGCCCTGATTAATTGTGAATTGTGGATTGTGAAGTGGTCTTTTGCCCATTTTTGAGGCCAATGTTGATCATTTTGCCTGGTTTTCGGAATATCACATCGCTTAGAAGCCGATTTTACTTCACTATTCACAATTAATTATTCACAATTCGCAATTTCAGTTTCCTCTTAGGACTAAGGATTCTCAATCCTCACTCTGGTAAATTCTTTTATGGAAATCACCTTAGAAAAGGCTTCAACACACCCCCGGGCTGGACCAACTGGGGCTACCAGCAGCCGTTTCTTGCTCATTACCATCAATATCTTCATACAGGGCCACCACATTATAAATATAGTTTTTGCTACAATCAGGGGGGGTGTCAGTTGTCGTCAGCGCTGAGAGAGTCACCACCTCACTAAAACTTGTGCCCGGTGGCATTTCGGCTCGATAAACCTTATAATTAACCACATTGGCCGAGTTTTGGGCCGGGGCGCTCCAGGTCAGGGTATAGGGCGCTGTGGCTGTTGGAGAGGTTGGTCCCTGGAAATTGGTTGGCGGGCTGGGTACGGCTTTAGCCACCACGGTCACAGTGATTGTGCGTGTAGCTGACCCATAACTGTGGCTGGCGGTGAGAGATATGGCCCCAGCATCCGTACCCCGAAAACCGGTATAACTACCGCCTTGTGAAGAGCCGGGGTCTATGACATCTGGCCCGGTCGTTCCCACTGTACCCAGGTATTTAATATTTATGTCGGTGGCATCAGTGGATACTTCCCAATCAACAGTCAGGGTGGATCCCATTTCAATGGTACAGCTCCAGTCGTTGTTGGAATCCTGACTGCATGAAAAGACGCTGCCAGAAGCGGCGGTGGGGTTATAGAATAGAATGGAAGGTGGGGTTGGAGTGGCCGTACTTGTGGGGGCCGAGGTAGAGGTGGGGGCTGTGGTGGGGGTGGGAGTGGGGGTTGTGGTGGGAGTGGGGGTGGCATAACCCACCTCTATGGATTTGCTGGTTTGTTTATCCTGATTATAGGCAGTCAGCACAAAGATAGCGTTATTACTTATGCTAACATTAAGACTACCCTGTTGGTCTGTAAAGGGAACTGTGCCTATATCAGAGTTTGTAATCTCACCATTGGTAAAGTTGTCATCAATAGTCCAGGATAAGGTTGATTGGGTTACATCACCTTCAACGACTGAATCGGGGTTAGCGCTGAAAACGATAATTTCGGGTGCCCCCGGTTCTGTGGTGGCCGTGGGCGTCGGGGTGGCCGGGGTGACATTTACGCGCACGGGAAGGGGGGCAAGGCCCGCTACACTCAAAAAATAATCTGTTGATCCAGTGGGTTGAACGGCCACAATATATTCAGACGGTAAACTGCTGGCGTTGTCAATCCCTTGAATCGTGACTTCCTGTACCCCATTGACAGACCAGGAAAGGGCCGATTCATCACCCTCATTAATGTTTTGGGGATTGGCATTAAAAAAAAGGACCACTGGCGTGGCCGGAGCCGTTGGCGTAGGGGTTAGGACTGACACGCGTTGGCTGACCGGCGTTGGGGCGGATACATAACTGTTACCAACCACTAAAATATAAAAGGTTTCTGGCCTGTTAGGGTCGGGCGTGACTCGCAAGGATTGAATCGGCTGCTCACTATAATCCCCAATTTCTTCTACCGGACCATCGGCCCCAACCTGACGGTACAGTTTGATGTTGTCGGCATCTGTGACCCACCAGCTTAAAACCACCTCTTCATTGCCATCACTAACAACCTCAGCCGGTTGGGCTTCAAAGGTAACTTGGGGGGCAATGGGTGTTACCCGCACCTCAACGGCTTTGGTGGCCGGGGCAAAGATCACCGGGGCTAAGCGTGACAGAAAATTTTCCCCCGACAGATAATAAGTGGTGTCTTCTTTGGGAGCAGCCACCACCGTACCCTGACGGGACTTTAAAGGTTGTTCCAAACCCTCAATAGGTGGGTCTATGCTTAAGGTGGTAAAATAATAAGCTCCCCAACGAATGGCGACCGGGGTCTCATTACTTACTGCTGCCACTGTGCCTCCATCGGTAAACATAAAGGTGTTAAGCCGGGGGGTGAGCAATACCAAACACAAACAGACAAACAACAGGGCCATTAGCAAGAGCAGCCAGGGACCGATCAGGGGTTTAGTTCTTAATTGACCTAATAATGAACGAGGGGCTTGTACTCCTTCGGCCAGGCTGGTGGTGACGGTTAAAGCGTAACTTTTTTTGCGGAAGCCAATCAGGCGATGAGCATGAGGCGTAACTGTTATCGGGATGGCAATCTCACTATTGGCCTCTATGGGCAACTCAGCGTGCATGGCGTGTTTGACATCATCATCAGGTATGTGGAACTCAAAGTTACAACCCTGTTCTCGCTCTGCGGCCTTAAGATTGAAAATGGCGTTACTATTGCCTTTATTAAATATTGGCAGTTGAACCTGAGCTGTACGTTTGAACCAAGATATAGTCTGTTCTTTGGGCGCTAATTCAGCTAGAGTAAATTCATAATAGGGGTTGATAATCAACGTTGCCCCCCGGCGGCTTACTCGGCTAGGATAATTGGACGAAGTGATACTAACCGCAAAATAGTGTGCCCCAGCTCGACTACTTGATAAACGGGGCGGGGTGATGGAAATCGACACCCGCCCTTGCCCCCCTTCATTAAGATTGATGGCTTGTTCATGTCGCCAACTCTCCCAATGAGGGTATGAAATTGTAATCCACTCCGGGTTCAAACCCTCCACATCTACCCTAAATTCAGCCACAATATCCCCCCCATTGGTAATGATGACCTCAAAAGTGACGGTCTGGGTGACATCAATGGTCCACTCATTTTGGGAGAGTTCAGTGATAATAAAATCATCTTCTTGGTCTGAAATTGGGGCGGGAAAAGAGGACACCTTGCCCGTTTCCGGGAATGAGGCCGGTACCGGGTGTGATGATGGGGCAGCAGATTCTGGTCGGGTGTTGGGTGGCGGCGTTGGAGCAGGACGAGGCGGTAAAATAGGTGGTGGCGTGGGCGTAGGAGGCCTGTTAGATTTTGTACCCCCTGGGCTGGGAGGGGATTGGTTCCCATCTTCAATGAGGATAATGGTAAAATTAGCAACTGTAATATTTGTCCAGCTATGTAAAGCCATTGAAACATTGGGGATTAAGGGAGCGCCGCCCAACAAAGTTGTTTCTTCTTGGCTTAGAAGCATAATCTGGTAAGGTTTTTGGCGATGGTCTAACATAGCATGAAACAGGGCTATACCAGGGCCATCCAGAACAATATCATTTTCAGGGTGTCGTCCAATATTGGTGATACCCTTAGCCGGATTAAGCTCGTAAAATTCAATTTTTCCGTTTGAGCCAATAATTTCTAATTGATCCATAATTTTAAGCGAAAAGTGAATAGTGAAAAGTGAAAAGTGAATAGTGGGTAATTTTAAGTCATTGTTAAGAGAAAAAAGATACTGTTTTGCATCACCCTACTTATAATTGTTAAGTCGAGGATGTTTATGGCGCTTAGTCGCCATACGGTTAACCATACTATACCCAAAAGCAGTAAAATCATCAAAATTGTTATGATAAAACCTGGCAAGTAGCGCCATAACCAAAAAATCCCCTTAATTTTAATGCTGCCCTGTTCATCCACAGCCGGAGACCTTTGTTGGTCAATTGATTTGGACCCTATAGTAAAGGTATAGATCTCTTTTTTATAGATATTAACGGGTGCAATTAATAAGTCAACCACTAGCCTATCACCTGGCTCAATAGCCAGGGTTTTATACCAACCATTTAGAGCTAGGTCTTGATTATTAGCTGCGCTTCTATTCTTAGCTTTAGCTGGAGCTGGCCTTGAACCATTTTTTGTTTGCCCCACCTCAGGTTGCCCAACTCCGGGGTCAACCCTGTTTTGACTTACCGCCTGAGCAGTTGTTGCAGTGCCGCTTGCTGCGGGAGATGCTGTTACCCCCGGCTCGTCTGTTTCTTCTGACGTTTGATCTCCTGCTGAGGTCGGAGCTATCTCAGAAGCCTGACTGCCGATATATTTGACTGTTCGAGCGGCCTGGGTTGGGGCCCGAACGGCCCGATCAGCCACCATTTGCCCACTGGTCAGCTGTTCGCCGAGGCGAGTCACGGGCGTACCGAGTCGACCTGGCAACAAACTGGCCACACTATCAAGAATAGAAACAATGGTATAGATGCAGCCAGAGGCTTGGGCATGTTTCTCCTGGGCTTTTTCGGCTGCTTTCTGGCGAGCGCCACTTTCTTGGGGCTGGTCGTCTACTTCTGGTGCTGGTTCTGAAGGTGAGGTCCCGGGCGTTCCCCCTGACTGTTGGGGTTTTATCGGGGCTGCAACTTGAGAACTTGCTGCAACTTGAGAACTTGCGGTGGTGGTTTCTGTTGCCAGCATTGCCAGCTCAGTTGTTTGGGGCATAAGCAGCGCTGCCAAAGGTACGCCATTCAATTTAAATTGGAATGTCAATTCATTACCCCTATCCCTGGCTCGTAATCTATATCGACTTTGAATATTGCCCAGGTTGGCAACCTCCAAGCGGCAACTTTTTTGGCTCCGTTTCTGGCGTCTTTTGCTAATTTTGCCTAAGACAAGCATGGTTATCAATACAATGGCTAACATAGCAATCAAGGCGATGATAATGATAACAACAGCTTTGATCCGTTGGTCATTAATCACCCGTTGCCACCAACTTTGCATCTGTTCCTGACTGCTAGGCGGCGGGGGTAAAATTTGCAGCTTAAAGCTGCTTTCTGCCACTTGCCCCAGATGGTCTTGAACTTGAACCATAACCTGGTAAACCCCAACTGCATAATCACTGCTGTCAAAGGTGAATTCATAAGGGGGGAAAAGTGTGCTATCAATCTGTTGCCCATCCAGCAGTAAATCGACTTTAAGCACCTGAGTCGTGGTTTCAATCTTGGCCTGGATGGAGGTTTGTTCGCCCAATTTAATCTCTTTTTGGCTGGCAGACAGGCTAACAATTACTGGCGAAGCCACCTTGACTTTGACCTCACTTTGGCCTTCGTTACCTGCTTTATCAACAACTTTAACAATTAGATTATGCTCTCCGGGGGGCGAAGTCGAGGTATCCCACTCAAAATTATAAGGAGCTGCCGTGACGACTGCCAATACCTGCTCCTCCAACATATAAGTTGCGCTGTTTATGTCGGCTGGCGCTGTTACTTGAGGTGTCAAGTTAATGACCCCCACCATTGTATGTTCAGCCGTGATGTTGGACAACGTGACATGCACTGGGCCGGATAAGGCCGTAAAAGTGCTTGTTGCTGCTGGCCCTGCTTCACCCTGATAGAAAACGGCAATGGATACATCATGCTCAGCATTATCGGCCTTTAATGCTGATTGAAATGTAACCACATAACTTTGTTGCAGCATCATGCCCAGATTATGCAATTCATCCTGTACATCCTCAGCCTTAGGGTAAAGGGTTGCATAACCACCAGTCAATTGACCCATATCAGCCAGGATAACCTCATCCACTTTGGGGCCAAACCCAACAGGATAAAGAGGAACCTCCGCACTTTGGACCTGCTTGATAACATCTTCAACGGAACTGTCGCTGTTATTATCCATTCGGTCAGTTAAAATGATGACCGCCTTGCGCCCCGAAGTTATTTCTGTACTCATATCCACCGCTTTAAGTATGGCCTCATTTAGGGTGGTCGAGTTGCCCGTATCGGGGGGCAGGGTATCAATAACATCATGGAGTTCATCTAGATTGTTGGTAAAGTTGTAGGCAACCTCAACCTCATCATGAAAAGTAATAATTGCTACCCTATCACGTGGCCCCAGCGTACCGAGCAAAGATTTAGCCGCCTTTTGCATATCCGCCAGAGTTGCGGGGGGGGTGCTAATATCAATAGCCATAACCAGACGTAATTCTTGGGTGGTGTCATCTTCAGTCACAACAGGCTCAGTTGGAACTTGTACCCCATCCTCCAAGATTAAAAAATCCGACCCGCTTAAGTCAGTTGCGGGCAAACCATAAGCGTCGGATACAGCCAGAAACACCGCTACTTTAGGGAACTCATGGCTTTCTACCCGGCTGATGCTTACAAGTGTCTCACCATTTTGCGCGGTTACCCCAATGCTCAAACCAAAGATTAGCATCAACCCGACTAAGGTTAATATAATGCCCTTGAATGGAACTGTTTGTACCATAATTCTCTCTCGACTAAGGTGTTATCCGTTATACTTTATCATGAAAAATAAACCCTAACCCCACCTGATTTAATCCAATCTCCACAATCATCACCTAATGACAATAACCACTCGCTTAACGTCTTAGCGCATCCCTAAAAACTGGCTTAAGGTTTTCCCAATTTCTAAATAATCCCAAAAATACCAGTTCGCCAAGATTTCAAGTCATCTCTGGCTCAAATAACCCCGAAATGGGTAAATCCTACCTCCCGCTATCATCCTCCTTAACTTAACCACCCTTAGCATATCAACCCCTACTCCCCTATTCCCTTGCAAACTTGCCCACTTGCAAACTTGCCCACTTGCAAACTTGCCCACTTGCAAACTTGCCCACTTGCAAACTTGCCCACTTGCAAA
>PJEL010004294.1_pt1 | contig 11844 bp, 9 predicted proteins | sample 1853271 | NCBI WGS metagenome assembly PJEL01 (sample SAMN08108733, study PRJNA415343) | Invertebrate metagenome, whole genome shotgun sequencing project. | host: Globobulimina | place: Sweden: Gullmar Fjord | collected 2015-08 | reverse complement strand
TCATTCATCAATTTACGATAGCCACGTTTGACCTCCTGATCCGATGACGCTTCCGACATTCCGAGTAGATCATAGGCATCTTCAATCGTGGTCTGCTGATTATTGCCACCTTGGTGGAAATTAAATTCAGCCTGCCAACGCTTAAGCAGTTCATCCAGCTGACTGGCACTAAATCCTAACTCCTGAGCCACGGTTAATAGGACCGTGCGCTCTTTAGGATCAAGTTTTGCGTCAGATAAAGCCGTCTGGATCTGGATCTCCAGAAACATCTGCAACAACTCTTTACGTCCCATAGAGATGAGTCGAAATGTCTTAAGGCAAGCCTTAATATCGAAGTCACTCTCTTTACCCTCTTTAAACGCCACCTGAGCTTCTTTTCTCGCCTCGCCCTTGAGTTGCATCTGATCCATCAACAAGGTCGCGATACGGATATCATTTTCGGTGACTTGACCCGAGGCTTTCGCCACGTGCCCCATCACGGCAAAGGTGGTATTAAAGAAGAGTGTCTGCCTATTGGCTCCTTTGCCTATGATGCCACTAAGCTCGGCACTTTTCTTATCATAAAGATGGCCCAACCAGAGACCAATCAAGCCACCAATGATTCGACCAAACATGAAGCCGATAGCGAAGCCAAAAAATTTACCCCAAATACGCATCAATAAACCTTACTCATAACATTAGTTGAAACTAAAAAATTAAAAATTGAGATGACGATAACCAATATCGGTAACCTTACCTCATCTCTTGCTGTCGACGCTCTAATTTGTCTAAACGCTCCTTCGTCCCGACATCACACCAAAAGCCTGGAAAATGTGAGCCAGAAACCGCCCTTAACGCCATTTTGTCTCTTAATAACGGCGCTAATGGAAAGCCATTATCCGGAGTATTGTCAAAAAGTGAAGGGTGATAAATCCCCATACCTGAAAACGTCAATCTTGGTTCATCATCAAGGATATCGGCCGAAACCAGCCCATCTCTCAGAGGAAAGTCCCCTTTGGGATGCTGCTCAGGGTTATCGACCAACCACAGATGGGCTAGTTTGCCATTGAGTCGTTCAGTCGCATCCAGCTCGGAAAAATCGGGTAAGTCGTCGATAAATATATCGCCATTAATCACCAAAAAAGGACGATTCCCCAGCAAAGGTAAGGCCTGTTTTATCCCTCCACCGGTTTCTAATGCGCTGGACTCTGCACTGTAGAGAATATTGATGCCCCATCGGCTACCATCTCCCAATGCTTGAACCAACTTATCACCGAGCCAGGCATGATTGATGACAACCTCGCTAATACCCGCCTTGGCCAGACGCTCAATGTGATAGACAATTAATGGCTTGCCATCGACTCTGACCAGCGGTTTCGGAACTGAGTCGGTGAGAGGACGCAATCTCTCACCCCGACCCGCCGCTAAGATCATCGCCTTCATCTGTTTTCCTCAAAAGTTGGAATAATCAGAGTTTCAATCCAATGACTAAAACAAACCAGCTCTGGGTAGCGCGCTGAAATATCGCGAATATATTCCAGTGTTAACGGGATATCATCCATATAGGCAGGCTTGTCATCTCTGTATTTCAACCTGGAAAAAATGCCTGCGGCCTTTATATGGCGCTGTAACCCCATAAGATCGAACCATCTGCGATAGGTCTTCACAGGAAGGTTTTTATCTAGCTCACCGGCATCTATCAGCCGATAAAAATGCGTTAACATCAACTTTTCCACGACCTCATCTGGCCAACGAATATAACAGTCTCTGAGCAAAGACACCGCATCATAGGTTATCGGTCCTAATACAGCATCCTGAAAGTCGATCACATTCAGTTGACCATTTTTAAGCATCAAATTGCGACTATGATAATCCCTATGCATCCCAACTATAGGCTGTTCTGCGGCGTTATTAATCAACACTGAATAGGTATTATCCAACATAGATTGCGTCGTATCATCGAGTTCAATGCCGAGATGATGTTTTATCAACCAGTCAGTAAAAATTTCCAATTCACGTTTTACAAATTCGCCGTCGTACAGAGGCAAGGGCACTTCACCGTTATCCCTGACCCTACTCACCCTATCCAGAAGGGCTAGAGCTTGCCCATAATAGTGTTCAACATTATCAGGGGTTAACTCGGACAGCAGTTGAACATCTCCCAGGTCACTCAGTAGAAGAAAACCATCTTCAATATTTATTTCAATAACTTGTGGAGTTAAAACACCTTGACTCCGATAAGCATTTGCCAGTTTAACAAAAGGCATCACTGGGATCAGTGCTGGCGGTGAGTCCATAACGATAAAATTTTTGCCGGCGCTCTGAACCCGAAAGTAACGCCTGAAACTGGCATCACCGGAGATCAATTCAGGTGTCACTTCGGTATCTAAAATTCGGTTTAGCCATGCATTTAAAACAAGAAATCTGGGATCTGACAAGGGCACCTCATGGCTCTTATGGGAAAATTGCTTTATTATAAAGCAAAATGGAAACAGCTAATAAGCCCAATCTCGATATTTAGCTGTGTTGTCTTATTGAAGCGGCAACTTTTCTCACCAATACTTGTCCAGACTAAGAAATCATATTAAACGACTTAAGATGCAGATCCGTTATTTATTGGCACTAAGCCTACTTCCCCAATTAGTCTTGGCTGAAGAAACTCCAGCTACATCCAATTCCGATACCCAGTGTATCGTCGAACCTCCGGTTCCCCGTTTGGCGCCGCCAGAAAACAGCGATGGAAAGATAGATCTCCAGGAGATCCGCATCATATCCGATCGCTCAGAAGCCCAAATGGGTAAACAGGCCAAATTTAACGGTAATGTCTCATTCAGTCAGGGCGGACGTAATATCGCTGCCGATGAGGCTATTTTAGATCAAGAATCGGAACGTTTAGACGCTAATGGAAATTTGGTCTTTCAGGATCAAATGTTTACCGTCACCGCCGATTCGCTCGTGGCCGAGATGCGCAGTAACAGTGCAACCTTGTCAGGGGCTCAATACTGGCTACATGGCCAACAGATCCATGGCGATGCAGAAAAGCTGGAGATCACGCCTGATAACAATCTCCACCTGACCAAAACCAACTTTACCACTTGCCCTCCCGAGGATACCTCTTGGTTACTCGAAGCTGAAACGATAAAAATTGACAGTAAAGAGGAGTGGGGCGAGTTATGGGACGCCAAACTAAAAATAGGTAATGTGCCTGTTCTTTATATTCCCTATATGACGATACCGGTATCGGATAAACGTAAGTCAGGTTTTCTGTTTCCTACTTTCAGTACCAGTACAACCAATGGCGTTGAAGTTGCTACCCCCTATTACTGGAATATTGCACCTGACTATGATCTGACCTTCACGCCTCACTATATGTCTGCCCGTGGTCTGTTTTTAAAGAGCGACTTCAGGTATCTGGCCGGTGATGCTCAGCAGGGGCAACTCAATGTTGAATACTTAGCTAACGATGATATGTTAGCTAACACGCCAAACCGTTATCTCTACCACTGGGAACATCAGGGTGCAATCGATGAAAACTGGCGTGTACTCGCAAACTACACCGACGTATCGGATAACAACTATTTCAATGATTTAAAATCAGATGTCCAGCGCGCAACGGATAATCAGTTGACTCGAATTGGTGAAGTCAGCTATTTCGAAAAAAACTGGGATTTCAACGCCAGAGTACAAGACATTAAAGTGCTGGGTGAAGATGAAAAACCTTATCAGGTGATGCCACAATTTGGTTTTAACTACCGTTCTCCTGATGTTTGGAAAGGCTTAGATTTTGATTTCTTGAGTGAAGTGACTAATTTTGAACATGAAGACAGTGACCAAACGACGGCAACACGGCTTCACTTTGAACCTAGTATATCATTCCCGCTTCATGGGCCAGCCGGGTCGTTGACCAGTGAAGTAAAACTGCTACAAACCTACTATTGGCAAGATGATGCCCGTATCGATGCCAATAAAGATCTCGATAGCAGCGTGACCCGTACTCTGCCACAGGTGCGAATCCATGGGCAAGTCAACTTCGAGAGATTTACCGATTACTTTAACGAAAACTATCGCCAGACTTTAGAGCCTCAATTCCAGTACCTCTACGTGGGTTATGAAGACCAATCGAATATTGGTATTTATGATACGGCGCAGCTTCAGGAAGATTACTTCGGGTTATTTCGTGAGCGACGTTTTTCTGGCCTGGATAGAGTCGCCGATGCGAATCAGATGACATTAGGTCTAACGACACGACTTTTCGATGAACATAATATTGAAAAATTTAAGTTCAGCTTAGGCCAGATATTTTACTTTCAGGAGAGCCGGGTCGGCATAGCGGATTCAACTTTTCAAGGTGAAACGTTTAACCAGGAAAATACGTCAAACTCAGTGTTAGCTGCCGAATTGAATACTCAACTCTATCAGGACTGGTATATGAGTGGTGCAATTCAGTATGATACTAAGCAGAGTGAGAACAAGAAGAGTGAGGTAACCCTCGACTTCCGTCCGGGTGCCAACAAGCTATTACAATTTAGTTATCGTTATGTTCCCGACCTGCTGAACAGCAACACGAACGAGTCGGTAAATATTTCACAGGCGGGCATGCGGGGAGCATGGCCACTGAATGATAGTCTTTACTTGGTCGGTAACTGGTATTACGATCTTAACGAGAGCCGTAGTGTTGAAACCTACGCAGGCTTTCAGTATGAATCCTGCTGTTGGGCCATACGTTTAAGTTATCATTATCGAATCAAGACAAATTATGATGATGACTATAATCCGGTATTGGATAATAGAGAGCTTTTTGAGAGCGGTTTATATCTCAATTTTGTAATAAAAGGGCTCGGTGGCTCAGGTCCATTAGGCGTATCGGATATGCTGAACGATGGTCTGTTTAATTACAGAAAGCCGCTTTACCTGAAAAACTAGTAAAACAATTACTTTTTCGATGAACCATGAGTTAGACCTGTAGTCCAACTTTTGATAATAGAATTTTAGCCGGCATCATTTAATGCCGCACCAGACGTTAATATGCCAAGGATTTTTGTTGATGAAACCCTGTAAACATTTTATTTTTGCTTTTCTTACCCTGGCAATGAGCCACACAGTTCTAGCTAAAGTAGAGCCCCTGGACCGTGTTGCAGTTCAGATAAACGAAGGTATTGTACTGGAGAGTGAGATAGCCGGTATGCTAAAGACGGTAAAAGCCAATGCCAGCTCAGCAGAACAGGCTTTACCATCAGATCAAGCGCTTAGGACTCAGGTTATTGAACGTTTGATCATGACCCGATTACAGATGCAAATGGCCGACAGAATTGGTTTGCATATCGGAGATCTCCAACTGGATCAAACCATCAGTAATATTGCCAAAGAGCAAAACCTTACTGTTGATCAGATGAGAGAGAAAATTGGTGAAGAGGGAATGAGCTGGAGCCAATACCGTGAGCAGTTGCGTGAAGAGATCACCTTAGGTGAGATACAACGTATTCAGGTTCAACGCCGTATTCAGGTCTCACCTCAAGAGATAAATAACTTAGTTAAATTGATTGAAGAGCAAGGGCTTCAGCAAGTTGAGTTCCAAATCGGACATATACTGATTGAAGTACCAAGCAGCCCGAGCAGTGAAGCACTGCAAAAAGCGAGTGAACGCGCCAATACGGTACTTAAACGTGTCCAAGATGGCGATGATTTCCGTCGTACTGCGATTGCCGCATCGGCAGGTCCAAAGGCCCTCGAAGGTGGTGTTTGGGACTATATGAACGTCAACGAAATGCCAACGCTTTTTGCCGAAGTATTGGGTGGTGCTAAGACTGGTGACATCATTGGTCCGATCCGAAGCGGTGCAGGCTTTCATATCATCAAGGTGCTCGATGCCCGTGGCCTTCAAACTAAAGAGGTTGATGAAGTCAGCTCAAGACATATTCTAATTAAGCCCTCTCCAATCCTATCGGAAGAGAGAGCTAAGGCGATGCTTGATAAGTTCGTAGATCAGATACGTGCCGGCGATGCAGATTTTGCAGCCCTTGCCCGTCAATACTCTGAAGATCCAGGTTCTGGAGCTAAAGGTGGCGAACTGGGCTGGGCCGATCCTTCCGTTTATGTTCCTGCATTCGCCCAAACCTTGAGTGCATTAGAAGTTGGCGAGATCAGTGAGCCATTCCGTTCGAGTCACGGCTGGCATATAGTACAACTCGAAGAGCGTCGAAAAACGGATGCTACAGACAAATTTAATACTAATCGGGCGCACCAACTTATCTTCCGTCGAAAGTTTAATGAAGAGCTACAAAACTGGCTGGATGAGATGAGATCTGAGGCGTATATCGAAGTTTTCGATGCTGATTTCAATCGAGGTTAATCATATTGACGACTAAACGAATTGCCATTACACCGGGTGAGCCCGCTGGAATTGGCCCAGATTTAGTTATCCAACTAGCTCAGCAGGCTTGGCCTGCTGAGCTAGTTGTTTGCGCCGATCCTGAACTTTTGTCCTCCAGAGCTAAAAAGCTTGGACTTCCGCTTCAGCTAAAGCCCTATCAGCCTAATCTGGAGCCTAAAGCTCAAGAAGCGGGCACATTGACACTGGCTCCCTTTGCGCTCATCACTGAATCGGTATGCGGTCAGCTTAATGAGAAAAATAGTGCCTATGTGGTTGAAACATTGCGCTATGCCGGTGAAAAGAACATGAACGGTGAATTTGATGCCGTCGTCACAGGCCCTGTGCATAAAGGTATCATTAACCAATCCGGTATTCCATTTAGCGGACATACCGAGTTTTTTGCCAATCAGGCAAACTGCCAAGATGTTGTAATGATGCTGGCCGCACCAGGTTTACATGTGGCCTTAGTGACAACCCATATTCCATTAGCCTATGTATCTAAGGCGATAACCCGCGACAGACTTCATCAAATCGTGAAGATTCTTCATACCGATTTAATAGAGAAGTTTGCGGTTGAACGACCTAAAATTTACGTCTGTGGGCTTAACCCACATGCCGGTGAAGATGGACATTTAGGGCGAGAAGAGATTGACACTATCATACCTGCCCTCGAGGAGTTGCGAGCCGAAGGTATGAATATTGTCGGTCCATTGCCCGCAGATACTATTTTCCAGAAAAAGTATCTGGAAGATGCCGATGTTATCTTAGCCATGTATCATGATCAGGGTTTGCCAGTCCTTAAATCGCAAGGTTTTGGCAGCTCCGTTAATATCACGTTAGGGCTTCCCTATATTCGCACCTCTGTCGATCACGGTACCGCACTAGAACTCGCCGGAACCGGACAAGCAGACATCGGAAGCTTTGTCTGTGCACTTAATAAAGCCATAGATTTGGCTGCCAATGCTGAGTAGTTGAAAATAAGTAATGAGTAATAAAGTACATTTAGGCCATACAGCCAGAAAACGTTTCGGACAAAACTTCCTGACCGACGGTAATGTTATCAACCGCATCGTGGGTGCTATTGCACCCGATAATGATCATGTGATGGTTGAAATTGGTCCGGGCCTCGGCGCCCTGACCGAACCGGTAGCCGATGGTATCGATAAGTTAACGGTAGTCGAGCTGGATAAAGATCTTGTTGAGCGACTCAAAGAGCACCCAACACTTAAGCAAAAGTTGGACATCCATCAAGGTGATGCACTGAAATTTGATTTCAGCCAGCTCGTGGAAGAAGGCAGGCAGATGAAGGTATTTGGTAACTTACCTTATAACATCTCCACGCCACTCATGTTTCACCTGTTTGAGTTTGCAGAACAGATTGAAAACATGCATTTCATGTTGCAAAAAGAGGTCGTTCTTAGACTGTCTGCCAGCCCGGGAACTAAAGCTTATGGACGCTTGACTGTGATGGCGCAATATCACTGCCAAGTCATGCCTGTGCTTGAAGTGCCACCACATAGCTTCACGCCAGCACCAAAAGTCGACTCAGCAGTGGTTCGCCTCGTGCCTTATAAGATAAAGCCTTGGCCATGTAAAGATGTCGACCAGCTCAGACATCTGACAACCACGGCATTTAATATGCGCCGTAAAACGCTGCGCAATAACCTCAAGCATCTGATTTCAGATGAAGAGTTTGCTGATCTTGGGATCGACGCTACGCTCAGACCTGAGCAGATCACTGTCCAGCAATATGTTGCCATGACTAACTTGGTTATCGACAGGAAGTAAGCTTGCTATAGCCGATAGCTGTTGATCAGTATTGATTAAAAATCATAAATTTCAGGAGGGCTTAGTCCCTCCTTTCTTTCGCCATAAGGAAAGTCATGACGTCACTAGAAGACTCCATCAAGGTCAAAGTAAAAACTGAATATATTGAAGATCAATCTTCCCCTACTGAGGAAAGATACCTGTTCAGATATACCATCACTATCGTTAATCTCGGCGAAAAAGCGGTGACACTGAAGAGCCGTTACTGGTCAATTACCGATGCGAATAACCATAATAGCGAAGTGCGTGGTGAAGGTGTGGTTGGCGAGACGCCAACAATAGAACCTGACAGTGCATATCAATATACCAGTGGCACAGTACTGGAGACTCCTTTGGGGATAATGCAAGGCAACTACACCATGCTCACCGGTGAAGGAGAGAGCTTTAAGGCGCAAATACCTCCCTTCAGACTCGCAGTACCAGGCATGCTTCACTGAATGTACTTTTTAACCCTATTTGAGGCGACATAGATGGCGCATTATTTTGTTGGTGATATTCAAGGATGCTTCGAAGAGTTACAGCGGCTCCTGAATAAAGTCGACTTTAACCCATCAACAGATCAGCTTTGGGCTGTCGGGGATCTTGTGGCAAGAGGTCCGGGATCACTGGAAACCCTACGTTACTTTCGGGAACTTGAAGGCTCAGGACGTGTGGTACTTGGAAATCATGACCTTCATCTTCTGGCGGTTAAAGCAAAAATTAAAAGAGCCAACCCCAATGACCAACTCGGCCCATTACTCACTGCACCCGATATTGGCTCTCTGATTGACTGGTTACGAATGCAACCACTTTACCAAGAGCTGCCTGAGCACAACCTGGTGATGACTCATGCGGGAGTTCCTCCCCAGTGGAGCCTTGAAACCTTAAGAGAGGAAGCGGATCATGTCGCTGCAGCACTGAGATCAGATGATTACCTCACCTCTCTTATCGGTCATATGTATACTAATGGTTCCAATTGCTGGCACGACTCCATGTCTGAGTTGGAGCGTAAAATATACTGCATCAATGCCCTGACCCGAATGAGGTTTCTGCACAGTGATGGGAGACTCGACTTTGACTGTAAGCTACCTCCATCAGCGTGTGAAGATCCCGATCTATCACCTTGGTTTGAGCACCCAGGGTTGCTTAACTCCACGCATACATTAGTCTTCGGACATTGGGCCGCCGTGATGGGCAAAGTGCCGTCAAGTACAATACATGCTCTCGATACGGGCTGTTGTTGGGGAGAGCATCTGACTCTCTGGCATTTAGAATCCAATCAAAAAATAACCCAAAACAAGTTAAAAAAGAGTTAAACTAAATCTGAAGTTGGCCGATAAAAATCAAACTAGAGAGCCAAGCCCTGAATTTTAAAAGTTTTTTACTAGGGAGTCGTGATCAACAGCTCTAGCTGATTGGCACAGGAATTATAATAATAACTGGAGTACCCTATGAAAATGAATGTCGCCACTAGAGTCATTGGTGGGTTTAGTGTTGTCACCCTGTTACTCATCGCTTTGGGGGGAGCTTCTTTATTTACCAATAGTAAACTCAAGACGAGTACTCAGGTACTGCAAGAGTTCAGCCTGCCGGCACTCGAATCCAGTGGTCATCTTGTGGAGAGCCTTTCCCTTCAAGAAACACAACTCCTAACCGCCTACCATAGTGACAAATCGAATAAAATTCCGGCAATTGAAACCAAGCATTCAAAAAACAATCAAACATTTTTCAACGAATTAGATACGCTATCTAATATCGTAAGCACACAAAAACAGACTGATTTAAATAGGATTATTTCAGATTTGCGTCAAAGCTACTCAAGTTTTGAAACAGATGGTAAGAAGATGATCCAAACCAAAAAAAGTGCGCTCGCGACTCAAGAGAATTTAGCCTCTAATTTAGAAGCTCTTGAAGAGGCGGCTGACGATGCGGCCTCTCTTTTATTGGATCTTATCGATCTTGAAATAAGTAAAGATCCCGTTGAGCAGCAAATTGCTGCAACTGCAGGTGATATTGATAATAGCTTAAGTGGTATTGTCAGTACCAGTTTCGACTTAGTGAATAGTGGTACTAAGCAGCAACATGAAACCATCACACAGGAGCTAAACTACTTCATCAGGAACATCGACTATAAACTTGAATATTTAAAGAGTAATTGGGGGGAGTTTATTGACGAAGACCTACTTTCCGAGGTCAATGTCGAAGCAAAAAAAGTGCTTTCGATGCTTGAAGGCAATGGCTCTATTCAAGCCTTAAAAGGACGCCAATTGAACTTTGTCTCTTCAACAGACCAGATGCTCAGTCAAGTCGAAAAAGATACTCAAAATCTCAATCAGAATATGAGAGCCTTAACCGATGCAGTAGAGTCCGTCTCTAAAGAGGTGAGTGTTAAGGCCATTAGTGATATCGACGCTGCCAGCATCAATACTCTAATCTTGGTTCTCGTGGCAATTATCGTCTCAATTATTGTGAGCGTGGCCGTGATTCGTCCCCTCACTCAATCTCTTGCCAAGGTAAATAATGCGCTTAATATCCTTGCATCGGGTAACTTAACTCATAAGTTGGATGATACCGGCCATGATGAATTTGCCGAACTATCCAAAAACTGCAATCGGTTGGTCGATAGCTTACGAAATTTGATCCAGGGGATCTTAGATCGCTCTAATCAGCTTGCCGCAGCGGCAGAAGAAACGTCGGCCATCACCATGCAAACGACTGCCAGTATTCAGGAGCAGAAGAGCCAGGTCGATCAAGTCGCGACAGCCACGACGGAATTGAGCTCCAGTGCTCAGCAGGTGACCACGAGTGCCGATGATGCACTGCAGCAGATTAAGCAAGCAGATGACGAAGCGCTGCATATGCGAACCATTGCCGATGAGAATAAACAGACGATTCTTGCGCTGGCCGACGAAGTCGCTAAGGCTGGGGTTGTGATCAATAAAGTCCACTCCGATAGTGCCTCTATCGGCTCCATCCTCGATGTTATTCGAGGCATTGCCGAACAGACTAACCTGTTGGCACTCAACGCGGCAATCGAAGCTGCCAGAGCCGGAGAACAGGGTCGTGGGTTTGCGGTCGTAGCAGATGAGGTGAGAAGCCTGGCCTCAAGGACTCAGGATTCGACTCAAGAGATACAGCAGATGATCGAGGTACTGCAGCAAGGTGCTCAGGAAGCGGTCTCTGTCATGGAGATGGGGCGTGCTCAGGCAAGTTCTTGTGTCGATAAGACAGAACAGGCCAACATTGCACTCGAGAGCATCAGCGAATCCGTCCATCAAGCGCATGATTCAGGCACTCATATCGCCCACGCTGCACAAGAGCAAAACATTGTCAGTCAGCAGGTTTCTGAGAAGCTTGAGCATATCGCAGCCATCTCGGAAGAGACCTCAACAGGCGCCGAACAGACTGCACAATCGAGTCATCAAGTGGCCCAACTGGCCGAGGAGCTACAGGCTTCGGTAAGAGAATTTACTGTTTAACCCTCTTTGTTCCATAAAAATGCCGGACTCAGTCCGGCATTTTTTTTATTGAAATTCTGAAGCCTAACTGCCAGCTATACGCTCGTTAATTGCAGCCGTAATCGCACTACCGCTATGTCCATTTGCCTCAGACCACTGCATAACCGTCATTCCATCGGCTTCAGCTGCCTTTAAGTCCGATACAGAGAGGCGTTTAGCGACAAATGAGCC
>PJEL010004293.1_pt1 | contig 11845 bp, 8 predicted proteins | sample 1853271 | NCBI WGS metagenome assembly PJEL01 (sample SAMN08108733, study PRJNA415343) | Invertebrate metagenome, whole genome shotgun sequencing project. | host: Globobulimina | place: Sweden: Gullmar Fjord | collected 2015-08 | reverse complement strand
TATTAATATTATTGATACACCGGGCCATGTGGATTTCACCATTGAGGTTGAGCGTGCCCTGCGTGTACTTGATGGTGCGGTGCTTATCCTTTGCTCTGTTGGTGGTGTCCAGTCTCAGAGTATCACGGTAAACCGCCAGATGACCCGTTACAAGGTTCCACGGGTGGTTTTTATCAATAAATGTGACCGTACCGGCGCCAATCCTGAGCGAGTTAAGGATCAGGTGCGTGATAAGCTGAATCTCAATGCCATCATGATGCAGATGCCGATCGGCCTGGAAGGCGATATGCTGGGTGTTGTTGACCTGGTGAAAATGAAGGCCATTTATTTTGAAGGGGACAACGGAGAAATAATCAGGGAAGATGAAATTCCTGCTGAGCTCCAAGACATCTGTGATGAGAAAAGGGAAGAGCTGCTCGACGCCGCCTCCATGTTTTCCGATGACTTGATGGAAGCCGTTCTCGAAGACGAACCCACCGAAGAACTGATTATGGATGCCGTTAGGAAAGGCACTCTGTCTCTGGAAATGGCTCCGGTGTTTATTGGTTCTGCTTACAAAAATAAAGGTGTCCAAAGCCTGCTTGACGCTATTCTTAGCTACATGCCCACCCCGATGGATATCGAGAATATTGCCCTTGATCTTGAAAATGAGGAAAAAGAGATGGTTCTCTCCTCTAGTCCTGATGATCCACTGGTCAGCCTGGCCTTTAAACTGGAGGACGGACGCTATGGTCAGCTTACCTATGTCCGTAATTACCAGGGAGTCTTGACAAAGGGCGAAACCATCGTCAATAGTCGTACCGGTAAAAAGGTGAAGATAGGACGTCTGGTGCGGATGCATGCTGATGAGATGGAAGAGATTGACAGCTCAGGTGCTGGTGATATTGTCGCCCTATTTGGTGTTGACTGCGCCTCCGGTGATACCTTCACTTCCAAAGATATTAGTTATTCCATGAGTTCCATGCATGTTCCTAGTCCGGTTATCTCCCTGGCAATTACGCCGGTAGATAACAAGGCGCAGGGCAACATGTCCAAGGCTTTGAACCGATTTACCAAGGAAGATCCTACATTCAGAACCTATGTCGATCATGAGACAGGTGATACCATTGTCTCTGGCATGGGCGAGCTGCATCTTGAGGTGTATATCGAAAGGATGAAGCGCGAGTATCAGGCCGAGGTTGAGGTTGGTGCGCCCCAGGTTGCCTATCGTGAGACCATCACCCAGCGGGCTGACTTTAACTACACCCACAAAAAACAGTCCGGTGGTTCCGGGCAGTTTGGTCGGGTTGGTGGTTATATGGAGCCTCTGGAAGAGGGTGAGTATGAATTTGTTGATAACATTGTCGGTGGATCGATTCCCCGCGAGTTTATCAGCTCCTGCGATAAAGGTTTTACTAAGAGTCTGGCAAAAGGTTCTTTGGGCGAGTTTCCGGTAACCGGCGTACGCTGCGTTATTAATGACGGTGCGTCCCATTCGGTTGATTCCTCAGATGTTGCCTTCCAGCTTGCCGCAGTCGGTGCTTTCAAGGACGGTTATATGAAGGCCAAGCCGGTTTTGATGGAACCTGTGATGAAGGTGGCAGTTGAAGGACCCACCGAGTTTCAGGGTGGAATCATGGGCAGTATCAACCAGCGTCGTGGTATGATTATCGGTACCCTGGAAGAGGGTGATTACACCGTTGTTGAAGCTGAGGTTCCGTTGTCTGAGATGTTTGGGTATTCCACAGTGCTTCGTTCGTTGACTCAGGGTAAGGCTGAATTCACCATGGAGTTTGCCGATTACAGGCAGGTGCCAAAGAGTGTGGCTGAGGAGTTAATTGAGGAGTTACGCAAAAAAAAGAAAGAGCAGGCTAAATAGGGGTGACGTTATGTTGAAACAGGATCTGATTGACAAAAATCCACTTCGTGTTTTAAGTTCTGCAGACCAGGGACAGACAGGTGCTCCTCAGATGGGCCTGGTTATGTCCCGTGCTGGTCTGGGGAAAACTGCCATTCTGGTGCAGATTGCTCTGGACAGTATGCTGAGAGGCAACAAGGTGCTCCATGTGAGCATCGGCCAGACGCTGGAGAAAACCAAGATCTGGTATGATGATATTTTTCAGGATATTGCCACCAAGGGAAATCTTGACAAAGCCGGTGAGGTTCAGGATGAGATCAACCGTCAGCGTATGATCATGACCTTTAACGAGGAGAGCTTCAGCGTTGCCAAGTTGAAAGAGCGTTTGATAGATCTCATTGATCAGGATATTTTTCAGGCCAATTGCCTGCTGGTGGATGGCTTTGACTGTTCCGATGACCCTGAGAAAGTACTGAACGAAATGCGGGAGCTTGGGGCTGAACTGGCCCTTAATATCTGGGTCTCTGTGGTCAGCCACCGTAACGATGAGCGGGCTAGCGATGCCGGTGTTCCGGCTCCATGCCATAAGGCAGATCAGTTGTTTGATACGGTTATTGTACTCCAGGCAAAATCTGATTCCAAGTGTATTGCCTTGAATATTATCAAGGATGGCAGTGGGGCTGTTCAGAGCGGTAAGAGCCTGAACCTTGATCCTGCTACCTTGATGATCATGGAAGGCTAGAATAAATTAAAAGACAAAAGTGGCAAGGCAAAAGTAAAAAAGAGAGGTACTGTTCTTTTTGATTTTTGCCTTGTCATTTTTGCACCCCAAGGGCATTTCCTTCGGCACCTTTTGAATTTGGTTTACTATGAAGTTCCGTCCCTGTATTGACCTGCACAACGGATGCGTTAAGCAGATCGTTGGTTCCACCCTTTCTGATTCATCCTCTGCATCCCTGCAGACCAATTTTTCATCCTCACACCCTTCTTCATATTACGCCAAGATGTATCAGGCAGACGGTTTGACCGGCGGTCATGTAATCATGCTTGGGCCCGGCAATGAAGAGGCGGCAAAGGATGCTCTGGGGAGTTGGCCCGGCGGTTTGCAGATCGGTGGCGGCATCACGATAGAAAATGCCGGCTATTGGCTTGACCAGGGGGCAGCTGCAGTTATTGTCACCTCCTATGTTTTTAAAGACGGTAAGGTCCATGACGCGCGCTTAAAAGAGCTGGTACGCGCTGTTGGCAAGGAGAGGCTGGTCCTTGATCTGAGTTGCCGCAAGCGTGGAGATGACTATTTCATTGTTACTGATCGCTGGCAAAATTTCACCTCAGTGACCATTACCGAAGAGAGCCTGGCTTATTTTTCCTCGTTTTGTGATGAGTTTTTGATCCATGCCGTTGACGTGGAAGGAAAATGCGCTGGAATCGAAGAGGAGCTCGCTGAAAAGCTCGGTGGCTGGGTAACCATTCCAACCACCTATGCCGGCGGGGTCAAAAATATTGCCGATATGGAGCGATTGGAAGAATTGGGCCGTAATCGTTTAGATGCCACCATCGGCAGCGCCCTTGATATTTTTGGTGGTAGTACGGTGACCTATGCCGAGGCTGTTGCCTTTCATAATCGCTCGTCTACTCCCCGTTAAAGCTGAGTTGAGTGGCGCTTATAGCGTCCACGAAACTTATACCCCTCAAGGGGGTACTGAAAATAGTGCCCGTGTGGTATAAAATGTGTTGTGCCCCTTCCTCTCTCTTTTTTTCTGGTAAAATTAATCCACTCCCTATACCATAATAATTAAGAAGTTTCGCTTTTCGCTATACTTTTAATTTTCAACAGGCGTGTGCCTTTATGGAATGGATACTTATAGCTGCTATTCTGATTGCTGCCGCAGTTTTTTGCCAGAGGCTCAGGTGTCAGCGCAAAGATCTTGAAGCAAAAATGCTTGAGGTGTCCCGAAGGGATGCCCAAGAGATTGCCCGCCTAGTCACCTTTCCGGAAGAAAATCCCCATATTGTCATGGAAATAAATATCCAGGGGGCAATAACCTATGTCAATCCAGCCTGTAGAGGCCGTTTTCCCGTGGAGTGTACAGATTGCAGTCATCCTCTTTTAAGCGGACTGGAAGAAAAACTGGTTAATTTTGATCAAAATAAGTGGCGTGATTTTGAAGATGAGGTTGCCATAGATTCCTGCGTCTTCAATCGAAGGATCAAATATATTGCAGAAAGTGGCCAGGTGAGAATTTACGGCTTTGATATTACTCATCTGAAGGAGGTGGAACAGGCACTCGATGCGGCAAGGAAAGAGGCTGACGAGGCATCCAGTCTGAAAAGTATTTTTCTGGCCAACATGAGCCATGAGATCAGAACCCCGCTCAATGCCATTATCGGCTACACCGACCTGATGATGATGGATACGGAAAAGAGTTCCGAGCGGGAACGTCTTGGCATTATTAACCGCTCTGGTAAAAATCTTCTGGAACTCATTAACGATATTCTCGATTTATCCAAAATAGAGGCAGGGAAATTAGATGTGTTGCAGGAGGAGTTTTCCTTTTGTCAGGCCATTGACCACATTCGACAACTTTTTTCCGCCCAAGCTGCGGACAAGAAACTTGATTTCCGTGTTTCCTGCCCCGGCATCCTGCCTGAAAGTGTCATTGGGGATGTAAAACGCATTACCCAGGTGATTGTCAATCTCCTCACTAACAGCTTTAAGTTTACTGAAGCCGGTTCCGTGTCTTTAAGCTGTGCGTATGAAAACGGCACAGCCATTATGATGGTTGCCGATACCGGGATCGGTATCTCTGAGGAACAACAGCAGGCTATTTTTACAGAGTTTCAGCAGGGGGACGCAAACACCACCAGAAAATATGGGGGCACGGGACTTGGGCTTTCCATAACCAGGCGGCTTGTGGACCTGATGGGCGGCACTATTTTCCTGGCAAGTGAAGAAGGGAAAGGTTCCACCTTTACAGTGCGCCTGCCTCTACCCGCAGGAGCAAGTTTTGACGTTGCGGCTAAAAGCGGTGCGGCAGAGCAGGCTATGTCCAGTGGAACTATGATGAGTGCCCTGGCAAGAGTGAGCTCGGGTCTTCAGGTACTCCTTGCTGAAGATGATATGTTCAATCAAGGACTCATCCGGCAGATGCTGAAAAAAATTAACGTGGATCTTGTTACCGCCGACAATGGTCAGGAGGCGCTGGGTCGGCTCCAGGAAGCAGATTTTGACCTGTTGCTCCTTGATATGCAGATGCCGGTGCTTGACGGTATGCAAACCATTGAGCAGATAAGAAAAAATAATGCATGGAACACGCTGCACGTTATTGCCCTGACCGGTGAGACCCAGGATGGTGACGCTGAGAAGTTTATGAATGCCGGTTGCAATGATTACATGGCCAAGCCCATGAACCTTGAAGAGTTTTATGGGAAAATTTATGCTCTGCTTGCCGGTCAATTTTCTGAAGATGACAATGGCCTTTTCAGTGGAGAGAGTGAAAACGTGTCAGCAGGCGAGGGCGAGGAGCATCTTGTACTGACCCCGGAATTACGGGTTCTGCTGAACGATATTATTACCGGCTTGAAAAATAACATGAAAATTTTTAACCCGGATCAGATTCATTCTTTTGCTGCTTCTCTTGACGAATTTGATTCTGACAGTAGAATGGTGCTGTTGCAAAAAGAGTTGCAACAGGTGGCGTCAACCTTTGATGATGAGGCGTTGCCGTCGATTGTTCGGCAATTGGAGAGTCTTTGATTAAAAAGATGTTCATTTTTTCTGAGCCTGAATATGCAAAACAAACAAAATAAAATATTAATAGTCGATGATATTGCCGAAAACAGGAGGCTGTTGGCGGAGCTGCTGGACCAGAGCCTTGACTGCAAGATTCGTATGGCTGCCAATGGTTCAGCAGTGTTGGACATGATTGATCTGGACATTCCTGATTTGATCCTGCTTGATATCATGATGCCGGTCATGGATGGTTTTGAGGTGGCCCGTCTGCTGCAGGAGAAGAAGGAAACCAGGGCACTGCCGATTATTTTTATTACCGCCAAGACAGATGTGGAGAGCAAGGTGGCGGCCTTTCGTAATGGCGGCGTGGATTATGTCACCAAGCCCTTTAATAAGGAGGAGCTGCTTGCCAGGGTTAAGGCCCAGTTGCGCTTGAAAAACCTGCAGGACGAGTTGCGTAGCAAAAATAACATGTTGGCTGATAAGGAAGTTCACCTCACCCATCTTGTCGATGAAAAAGTTCGCACCATCGAAAAAATGACCATAGGCTTGGTAACGGTACTGGAGGATGCGAACCTGGCCAATGATGATGAAACAGGCAACCATATCCGCCGGGTAAATAATTTCTCGGCCATTTTAGCAGAGTCCTATGGAACAAGCGGTAAATTTGCCAAGCGCATCAGTATGTATGCCTCTCTCCATGATGTGGGCAAGGTTGGTATTGCTGATGCTATCCTGAAAAAACCTGGCCGTTATACCCCGGAAGAATTTGAAGAAATGAAACAGCATGTGGTTGTCGGGCATCATATGCTTGATAATGCGGGGATCGATCCAATGGCAAGTAATATTGCCTTTTATCACCATGAGAAATGGGATGGGAGCGGCTATGTCAATGGATTGAAAGGTGATGATATTCCCCTGGAGGCACGGATTGTCGCCCTGGCCGATGTTTTTGATGCCTTGACCAGCAAACGGGTCTACAAGGAGGCTTTCTCCTTTGCCAAAACAGAGGAGATCATCCGGGAAGAAAGAGGGCGGCATTTTGATCCCCGGGTGGTAGATGCCTTTTTTGCTTGCCGTGATGAGTTCATACGCATAAAACAAAATGTGTCTTAAGGTAACCCCAGAAGTTACAGTAAAGAGTTTTTGCTCATTATTTGGCTCCACCTAAAAAGTTTACATCTTAAGCTGATGGCAGAAAAAAGCCAAGACGATAAATCCCCAGATGGTCAAGAGTGCCACCATGATGTGCATGGTGACACCCCAATTCCTTTAACCCTGAAAATCCCACCAGATCTCTATCGAGCCTACCAGCGTTGCAGCTGGATCATTATCCATGAAACAGGACGTGACCAGCTGGACATCATGCAGGAAATGGTGGAAGATTTTTTGATCAAGCATGGCTGTTAGGCGCTATTGGCGCCTTGTCTCCTTTCATATCATCCTTAAATAACGAAAATCCCCGTTCCATGGCGCAGAAATCCCCGCACATGGTACAGGTCTGGTTATTTTCCGGCATCCTGCTTGCTCTTACTTCTCGGGCTTTTTCAGGAAACATCAGCATGTTGAAATGGTCTTCCCAGCGCGTGTCCCGGCGGGCCAGTGCCACCCGTTTTTCGTGTTCACGCCGTTCCGGATACTTGGCGATATCGCCGATGCGGGCAGCCAGCCGGGTGGCTCGGACACCTTCCCGGACATCGTCTGCGTTGGGCAGGGCCAAGTGCTCAGCCGGAGTGATGTAGCAGATGAGATCAGCTCCGTGGCGGGCAGAACTTGCTGCACCGATGGCGGCGGTGATGTGGTCATAGCCCGCCCCACTGTCAGCAGGCAGTGGCCCGAGCACATAGTAGGGAGCATTGCCGCTCATCCTTTTTTCCAGCATGATGTTTCCGGCAATCTCATCCAGGGGCACATGGCCGGGTCCCTCAACCATCATCTGGCACCCCATTTCCCGGCCAAGCTCGGCCAGTTCACAGTTAATGACCATTTCCGCCATCTGGGCCCGATCATGGCTGTCATGGATGGCACCGGCCCGGATGCCGTTACCGAGAGACAGCACGGCATCATATTTTTTCATCAAGGCGCAGACCCGATCAAACTGCTCGTAAAGCGGATTCTCACAGTTGTTGTACTCCATCCAGGACACCATGAAGGTGCCTCCTTTGGAAACCAGGCCGCCATAACGATAGCCCTGTTTGCGGAGACGTTCAATGGAAAAGCGGTTGATGCCGCAGTGGATGGCCATGAATGAAATACCGTCTTCCAGCTGTTTCTCAATGAGATCAAACAGGTATTCCGGGTCAAGCTTGTTGGGGTTGTGGTATTTGCGGCTTGCTTCGGAAAAGGCCTGATACAGAGGGACATTGCCCACCGGCAGAGAGCAGCTCGCCAGGATTTCCCGGCGGATGGTATCCAGGTTGCCGCCGGTGGAAAGCTCCATCAGGGTGTCTGCCTGCTCCTCTTCGGCTACGCGAGCCTTTTCTTTTTCCAATTCAAGATCCTTGATATCCGATGAGGTGCCGATGGAGGCATTGACCTTGGTGCGCAGACCGGTGCCTATGCCAACTACTTTTTCTGTTTTATGGTTTGGGTTACAGGGGATGACAATCTCGCCAAGACCAACCTTTTGTCTTATGCTTTCTGCGGCAAAACCTTCAGAATCTGCGACCTGCTGCATCTCTTTGGTGGTAATTCCTTCCCGTGCAAGTTCCAGCTGTGTTTTCATGAGTACTCCTTTATGTCATCGTTCTCTGTGGTCCTCTGGGCAAAAAAAAATCCGTGTTACATCAGAAAACCAGTTGCCTGGTTCACTGCGTAACACGGATTTTGGACATATCCATGGTTTTGAATATTCAGGCAGGTCTTCTGACTTGCAGATCATCCCATGAGCCGCGCCTTCCCCTCTTGCGAAAGTGACGTCATGCGGCCTTGGTCCCTGCTTACAGCGCTGGCCCAACGTTACGGATTTTCACCGTATTCCCTTTTCATCCCAAGCCCTGCTCCGCTTTAAGCTTGGGACACCTGAATATCTCTATCGGCTGCCACTGTACAAAACTGGTTGAATAATGCAAATAATTTTTTAATTAGGTGTTTCAGGCCAGGCTGTTGTAAAATAGGCAATGTTTGTAATGCCACTCGTTATTTTTTGTTGTTTTTTTTGAAAATATCTCGTGTAAGGATGGTGCCGTCATGACTGATGATGCTCCTGGAGACAAATATGAAGAGTTGCCGGATCTTGGACTTGACTTTGATCTGGATGATACCAATCTGGAAATAACTTCCGAGGATCAAGAGGCAGACTCTTTTGAGTTTGCAGAATCTGATCTTGAAGTAAATGCTGGGATTGGAGCAGAGTCTGAGGATCTTGAGTTCAAAGAGCCGGAAACAGGTGATATTCCTGAAATTGAGACTGATGCTGAGTCCCTTGAGTTGGAAGAACCAGAGCAAGAGGACATTCCTGCAGTCGAACTTGAAGCTGAGTCTCTGGAAATTGAAGAACATGAGCCGGAAGAAATTCCTGCCATGGAAACTGTTCCGGAATCTCTGAAGATAGATGATGACGTGCTCGACGAAATCCCGGAGATTGAAGTTGAACCAGACTCTCTCACCCTGGACGCCTCTGTTCTTGAGGAAGCCGATGCTGGTGAGCCTGAAGAAGAGCGTGACGAGCCACTGCCTCTAGAAATTGAGGAGAGCAGAGAAGGGCAATCTGAAGGCTCTGAAGCTGATGTTTTTGCTCTGGAGGAAGACCGTGGAGAGGATGCACTGGCTGATTTTGGCGAATCAGAGCACAGTGAAGAGGCTGAACCTGCTGAATTTTCTGAAGAGTCGACTGACACAAGCCCCAAGGGAGATTCATGGTTCAAAAAGTTCTGGAAATCTCTTTTTTAGGGTAAGGAGAGTTGGCGCATTTGCTGTCATACTCGAAATTCTACTCAACTGCATGAAATTCATGCAGTGCCTTCATGTTACTTGTTTGATTGAAGGAAGGCCCCTCTGTGAATAAAAAGGACAATGCCTGTTAAGGCCTTGTCCTTTTTTCGTAGAGAAAATAGTTCTAAAAGTAATTTATGTGTCTTTTTTCCCGCTCATGGTCACAAATCCCATTCCAGTAATTTTCTATCTGAAAGCTATCACTTTTCAAACCCTCATCCAGCCAATAATCGCGGAAATTATCACAAGTCACTTTCGGTTAGCGCCTGTAATGGTGACACACCCTATCACCCACAAAGAACACATTAGTATCTGGTTTTAATTGGGTAAATCACCCAAATTGCCACAATGTGGTCATTTGCCCCTGGTTTTGCTGGGGTTATTTGCTTTTGCGGTGCGGATGGTTTTGTTTTAATGGCTTGATATTTAAGGTGATTTTATATTGTTGGCGGGATGTTTTTTTCTTGGAACAGATGATGCTTGTTTATTGAAATGAGAAGAATGAGGATCAGATTTTTCCTAAGACGGAGGAGAGGACTTAAATGAAGAAGACACTTTTAGCAACCGGATTTGTAATCCTTGGACTTGCCATACCCACTGTAAGTATTGGAGCGTTTGGCGATACTCCATGCCATACCTGTCATGTTTGGAATGATTGTGAAAGTCCAAAGGCAGGTGAGTGCGGCTCCTGCCACGCATTACCGCCTGCCACCGGGGTCCATGCCGTCCATTTCAGCGGCAGTGACGCTACCCTGGTCTATGGGGACCTGCGGATCACCGGGGATTTCATCAGCGGTGAGGCCGCCGTGACAAATATGATCGGTTGCGGCAACTGCCATCCCATGGACGACGCCTCTCATGGGAACGACACCTGGGGCGATATTCAACTCTCTGATCCGGCTGCTCCGGCAGGTTCACTCAAAGCACTCAGTGTTAACGGCTCTTATGATCCTGCAACCGGCACCTGCAGCAATGTATACTGCCACAGCGCCAACAAATGGACCACTGATGGCCCTGTACCAACGCCCTGGCCTGAAGCATCTGGCTGGGACAAAAGTGTTGATTCCCTGCCGCGTCCTCTGCCAGACAATATTATCACCGAAAGAGTCTTTCGCGATGTGACCTGGAATAGTGGTGAAACGCTCACCTGCGACGGTTGTCATGAGAATTCGCCAACCACAAACCATCTTGAAAATGATGGCGGCGCCGGTGACAGCCATTACTGGGTCGATCCTTATGGCTATGAAGATTTTCACGTCTGGAATCATGGTTGGTCGGCGATTGGCTGTCGAGTTTGCCATAATGACACCGTGAAGGACCCCAGCACCACAGGAACAGATCCGGCTACCTTCAGGAGATTCTATAACGACGTTGACCTCTATGATAAGGCCAAGCATGTCAACGGTTCTGTAGATGTGGCCTTTGATACAGCCACTGGTTTCACATACCCTAAGAGCTCTGGACCGGTGACCTATGATTTCGCGGCCTCAACCTATGATCCGGCAACCAAGACCTGTAGTAATGTGGGATGCCATTTTACAGAGACAGAGGTGACCTGGGGACTTCCTTATAGATATTGGGATTCCATAGAATGTGATCGTTGCCATGGATACTATTAACCCAGCTAATAAATGACAAGAGTGAGGTACAAGATATGAATAAGATATTTTTTACAGTTTGTCTCCTGATTTTGGCTGGAGTGAATATGTATGGTACGCCGGTTACTGCTTCCCAGTCACCCCACGGGCTGGAGAACAATATTGATTGTCTGGACTGTCATGTAAATCACCAGGGAACAACCGCTGCCTGTAACGATTGTCATGATAACAGTACTGGCGCTAATTATTCCAAACTCAGTGCTCCGGCAGTGGATAGTCATGTCGGCTTGACGTGTATAACCTGCCACGATCCCCACACCTCGATGCAATGCACCGTGCCTCTGGTGAATGGAACCTTCAGCGGTTATCAGCTTAATGGCCAGACCACCACCTTTACCATCGACTCACTGAACGTTTTTGATCCTGCCTGGAATGACCCGGCAAACTGGAACGAAAAAACAGGAACAGAGCGAGGCCTCATTTTTACCGTGGTCCTCGGGCTCTGGGATGCCTCCAGAACGCCAGCGGAATATATCGACTACTCCGCCGAAGTGGTGGCCGCCGATGCCACTTCGATAACGGTGAACGGTATCCATGCCGGTGCAGACCTGACCGGCTCCCTGGGTTTCAGTCTTATTTTCGGGCAACTCATCCGCAACACCATTAATACCCGGCCGGTAATTTTCACCGGACCATCATCATTTGCGACAAACGATGGCCTGGGAACCGGCGGCAGCGATTCGA
>PJEL010004292.1_pt1 | contig 11847 bp, 5 predicted proteins | sample 1853271 | NCBI WGS metagenome assembly PJEL01 (sample SAMN08108733, study PRJNA415343) | Invertebrate metagenome, whole genome shotgun sequencing project. | host: Globobulimina | place: Sweden: Gullmar Fjord | collected 2015-08 | reverse complement strand
TCGTCGCACTGTTGACATGTCCATTTGACCACCCTTCCATTGCTGTACGTTGGTTTCGCGGATGCACAGCAGGTAATGATGTTCCTGTTGTGTTGGCATGGCACTGCCCCCGCGTGCCAGGAGGCGGACAAGAGACAGACCAGTCCCACGAAGAAGAGTCGGCAGAAAGCGTACATGGCGATTGTAGGTGTCTGCATATGTACAAGAATATCTCTTTAGAAATATAATATAGATTTGAGGACCAAGGTTTACGTGTGGCGTGGATCCGACATGCCCGTGTGTGAGTGATGACAACGGCAGTAAGTGCACCCACGTACCTTGTAAACGAGGAAACTGAAATAGTTCCACTATTAAGATTATTGAGAATTTATTATAAATGGTGTATCTCAGATGACAGATGACACACAGTGAAGACTCTCGCCCCTGAGATGATTTGAAACCCATGTCGTAGAACGCGGGTGGTGCCATCCCATCGACGCATGCAATTGATGGGATAGAATCTCCAAGTAGATAGACAGGCTCACGCATGTTCCATTCGAGGCACTCACAGGATTTGTTCATTCGTTCAATGATTATCTCTCCCTTCCTTTTACAGAATCCTCTCCAAGTAGATCATCTGCAAGTGAGAACCATACCAGAGTTGTTTTGGTTCGTCATATACCCATTTTATGTACAAACGTCGATGGGGCCACTAGTGGCCACTGGCCAGTCGATTGGCTGTTGAGCCCTAGTCATTTTACCATGCCATTCTTCATCCAGATTTTATTGTATATACCATACTATATGTGTTACATGTCTTACAGACACGAAGATAAAAAGAAGATATGATAGATTTGTGATTCTCAGAAATGGAGTGGTTCTTGAACTGAATTTCTCATATGCTGATACCACACTTATCTTTTGCATGAAATCAGTGAATTGACGACTACTACAGTTACTTCTTACCACAGATAAGGAAGTATAGAGTTTCATTTTTCTTGAGTTTGTTCAGATCTCGATATACATGGCTTCTTCTTTTTTTCCTTTGTGTTTGTGTTTTTCCATCTTTCTTTTTTCTTCATCAGGGAGCCCTGGCCAGGGTGTCGACATCCATATGACGTCATAGACACCTCGACTGATCAATGAGGCGACCTGGTCAGTGGGCGTCGATGTAATATATCATATATATAAATAAAGATCAAGAAGAAAAAAAGGGAGCACCTATCTGATCTGGGAACAGGAAATAGCAAAAGGAATAGCAGCAGTGTCCACCCTGCAACGTAGTGGAAAGCAAGCACGTTCTAGAGCTGAATCAGATCCTATTGACAACAGGCTGTTGGAGCATATTCTTAGATGTTTGATAGGTAAATTTTTGAATATACTAGGGTGAAGAATAGGAGTCAAAGATCATGACTACGCTTGTATCTTCTTCGCAAGAAGAGAAGAAGGAAGCCAAGGATCGGACGGGAATTTTTCTCAGCAGGTACGGTTTGTTTGATACGATCACTTCTAGGTTGCATATGTGTCCTTTCAAATAAAAGCGCATTGATTCCACTGCAGGATTCTGGTCGGGAAGAGCCGGCTGTACCTCACGCTGTTTGTGACGTTTGCCATCATTAATGGGGCAGGTTTAGTTGCGTTTGGGCCATTGCTATCAAATACAATGAACAGTATTGCTGATCCGAATTCCAGTTCTTCCGATGTGAGTCAAAGCTCGTTGTATCTGGTATACTGTGCAACTGGTTTGATGGTTGTTGCATTTCTCATGGCATTTTTTGCTGGTATGACATCCTCGGCTGTTGCTCATCGCCTGCGATTTATCCTCGTAAAGAACTGTATGAAGCTTGATGCTGAATTTTTTGACACTGATACTGCTCCTGGAGAGGTGATCAATACCTTGACGTCTCAGACAAAGCAAGTGGAGGTATTTCTGTCTTCGTCTCTTCCTCAGTTGTTGAATGGAACTTCAAAGGCGGTTGCTGCCATCATTGTTTGTTTCGTTTACAGCTGGAATGTGACTCTTGTCACTATATCGTTGCTTATATCTATGGGGTTTGTAATGATGTTTGTGAATGTGGTGAGCAAAAGATACGAGAAGATATCATATTCCAAAACACAGACAGTTTTAAATAAAGCATCCGGTGTTTTGGGGAATATCAAGACTGTTATATCATTCCATGCTTGGATGCAGGCATATGATGACATTGCATTGGGCATTCATGCGTGTGTCCTGGATAAATACTATGTGGTTACTACTGCATTCGGTCAGGGTATAATCATGACTGCTAATTTGGGTATGTCGACGTTGGCGCTTTGGTATTCTGGTTTGTCTATCAATCAAGGAAAGAATAGCCAATTTGAGGTCATTGCGGTAATCTCTACTATCAGTCTCTTGGTTGAAGGAATGTTATATGTTATTATTGCCCTTCCGTCGTTGCGATCATTCTCGTCAGCAATGAGGGAGATTGGTATTCTTATTGATGCGTCACCTAAAGTAGAGGATATCGTGATATCTACTGTGAAAGAGGATGGAGAGTTGGAGAAGGAGAGGAAGAGTTGTAATGGTAGTGATAGACTTGGAAGCTTGGAGTTTGCAAATGTTTCGTTTGCATATCCAGTGCAGAGAGGTGTGCATGCATTATTTGGGGTTTTTACGTGATTTTCTTCGGTGTATTAATATTTTTCATTCAATTTCCTTTCTCCAGAAGTACAAGTTTTGGATGGTATATCGTTTGTGGTAAAGCCAGGGACAAGTATTGCTCTGGTAGGAGCCTCGGGGAGCGGCAAATCTACTGTGGTCTCCCTACTTTTCAGATTTTACGATCCTTTGAGTGGAAAGGTAGGTTCATTATGCTTTATATTGCTTTTTGAAGTGATTCATGTGTGAATATATTGTTTATTTTGCCGTAGATAATGATAAATGGGAGAAATACTTCATCTATGACCCTGAAGGACCTGCGGTCTGCTTTAGCTTTGGTAAGTCAGGAACCAGTCCTCTTTGCGAAAAGCATACGTGAGAACATCATGTATGGATCTTTGAATGCATCTGAAGATGAAATGATACGTGCAGCAAAGGCTGCTGCTGTACACGATTTTATCATGAACCTGCCAGATGGTTATGATACCCAAGTTGGGGAAAAGGGAACTCAGCTCTCTGGTGGTCAGAAGCAACGCATTGCTATCGCTCGTGCAGTGATTAGAAAACCTCACATTTTTGTTTTTGATGAAGCCACGTCGGCTTTGGATACGAAGTCTGAGAGATCGATCCAAGCAGCTATTGACATGATCACGGATGGATCAACCTCTTTAACCGTTGCGCATCGTCTCTCCACGGTACGCAACAAGGATAATATCATTGCCATGAGAAATGGAAAGGTCATTGAAGAGGGTAACCATAATAGGCTTATGGAGCTTCATGGCTACTACCATGATCTGGTGGAGAGCCAACATTCACCAGAGGCTGATTCTCTGGAAGACTCTGAGACAAATGTTGTTTCACCTCTGCTAAAAAATTTCAGCAAGTCAATCCAAGACAGGTACTCTGATGTGAAGCAAACGGGTGATTTGGTGTATATTTCATCAAAGTTTAGCAATATTAGCTCAAAGGTCTTCGATAGATTGGGTACAGTGTCTCGAAAGCAAACCACCTTGAAGGAACTGCATGAAGATGCATCCAACCTAACAGATGGAAAAGATTCTTCATCAAAGAGTATCTTTATCTTCAAGGTGGTTGGAGCAGTTTCCAGTTTGTGTATCGGCTCTTCTCTTCCAATTGGCGGATATTTTGCGTCCAGGTTTTTTGGGTTGTATTATGAAGACCCTGTACCAATGGATGAGCTTAGTAAATGGGCATGGGGACTTGCTGGTCTTGCGTTTCTGATGGGAATCATTGCTGTCATTCAGGAATATTGTTGGGTTCGATTCACTAATATGTTTCTTAATACATTACGTTTAGATACATTCATTGCACTGCTGCGCCAAGAATATGCCTGGTACGACCAGGAGGAAAACAACTTGGGTGCATTGATGTCTATGATTGGAAGCCACTCAAGTCAAGCTTCCCAGGCAATAAAAGATTCATGGTATTATGGTTGTATTGCAACTGGATCTCTCATTTCTGCGTTTGTTATTGCGTTCACACAGCAGTGGATTATCGCATTCATAATGATCTCTGCATTGGTTTTAATGTTTCTGGTTGTCGGTGTGATGTCATGGCTTATGCAGGAATCACAGCAATCTAAAGAACGACTAGAGCTCACATGTGATTCAAACCTGGCGGAAAATATATTTCAGTATAAGATTGTTAGCAGTTTCAATCTACAGGACGCTCGGCTTGAAGAATTCAATACATTGCAAACAGCTTCAGACAAATACATCAGATACATTTCCTTCGGAGGTGGTGCGATACAGGGACTTTCTCTGTTTATAGGTCTTTCTGTGTATGCCTTGGCGTTTTGGTATGGTGGTAAGTTGGTAGATCAAGGAAATATAACTTTCCAGGAACTTACAGGTGCCATTTTCCCAATTTTCCTCGGGCTCGTAGGTCTTGTGAATGCACAATTGCAACTGCCCGCAATATCTCAGGGAAACAAATATCTTGAATCTGCTGCATTGTTGCATGAACGGACACCTCTGATTGACAACACTAGTTCCGAGGGGAGAAGAATGATATCTTGCGATCTCGGCATAGATTTCAAACGATTAAGCTTTGCGTACCCCTCTAGACCATCTCAGAACATTTTTACTGGCCTTGACCTACATGTGGCAGCGCACACTTCCATGGCAGTTGTGGGTGGGTCTGGAAGTGGCAAGTCGACCATCATTAGCTTGCTACTTCGCTTATACGATCCGGATAGTGGTTCTATTATGATTGACGGCGTAGATATTAAATCAATGTCACTTGATTCTCTTCGAAAGGCTATTGGCCTTGTGGGTCAAGAACCTGTTCTCTTTGACGCAACTATATTGGACAATATTCGTTATGGAACGCCCTCAGCAACAATTGAGGACTGTAAACGTGCAGCCAGGGAGTGTTTAGCTGAGGATTTCATTCTTAACATGCCAGATGGGTACAACACACACATTGGAAGCAAAGGTGTTGCGCTGAGTGGTGGACAAAAGCAGAGAATTGCAATTGCAAGGGCTATAGTTAAGAAACCTTTCATTTTGCTGTTAGACGAAGCAACATCTGCCCTCGATGTATCATCCGAGGTCGAAGTCCAGAAAACACTTGACAAGGTCATGAAGGACCAAACTGCTATTGTTGTTGCACATAGGCTTCATACAGTGAGGAATGTGGACATGGTCACTGTGCTTGATACGGGATCTATTGTAGAACAAGGCACCTATTCTGACCTTGAAACGAAAAAGGATGGTGTCTTCGCATCAATGTTACGACTTCAAAAGTAATGATCTTACACTTAAAAGCCCACTGGAAACTGTTGTTTACAAATACAAGGATTTTCCATTTATGGATACCTTGCGCAATTCTATAAATCTTAATACCTAGTCAGCCTTGACAGTTTGCTTGGCAAGATGTTTTGTCACAGGCGCACCTGGAATGCCACTCCAAACTGTTCCCTTTAATATGCACTCCCTAGGAAGAATTGTGGTCCCAGGTAATATCCTAGAGTTGCGTTCAATTTTTGAGGGGACTAGAACCCTGCAGTTTGCTCCAATCCAAGCACCATCAGGTACACTCACAGCATGGAACGAGTAAGATCCCGATTTCATATAATGAGGCACTACCATTGTTGCATAATCCAGAGTAGCGTTGCCAATTTTCCACAAGTGTGCCTCTATCATGATTGCCGTATGTATTATTGCACTTGGATGAACATCAAGCCCCATAACATATCTTAGGATATAGTTGTAGATAGGAGTTCCAATGACTGGCCATAGAAAATCGCTGAGACCAAAGATTCCAAAAGCTGCCTGCAAATATGTAGCATGACATTCTGGGCTGCTACTAAGGCTTCCTCCATCCTTAACTATATCATTTAACCTGATAAGCGAGAGACGCATGCGTAGCCAGGCAGTATTTGTAAGGAAATGTAAGGCAGAGCTCATTAATATTCCTGGAACCAGCAAGGAATAATGATATGATGCAAAGAGAGGTACAAGAGAAAGGATTGGAACATGAACGAAAAGCCAATAGGCAATATTCCATGGAGCCTCTCTCTTGAAAGCAATCTGAGAACTTATGGAGAATGGAGGAGGTGCCTCTTGACGGCCACTTTTCTGCACTACTGAACCAAAATCAATTATTTGATCTGCTTGTAATTGAACATCCATAGGAATCACCTTTTTGCACGGCACAGATGTTTCATTACCAACATGAGATCTATCACCAACTTTAGAGCCCGGGAAAAATGCACAATTGCCACAACTAACATCTTCTCCGATCAGAACTCCCATAATTGTACCAGAGGCATTGATGTTTCGGAAGTACGTTTTGCCTCCACTTGTGCCTCTTGCTTGTATGGTTACTGCATCATGCTCAGAAATGCCATCTTTGATCCCTGTAGATGGGTCAATATTCAACCCAAGTGGCACTGCTGTAGCGTAGTAGTTGAAATACGGAATGTCCATTAGTTTCCTGTAGATGCAATATGTCAGACAGTCCAAAGAGTCTGTCACCATGTTCCTTCCAGGACGTAATGGTCCCATGAAAGTTCTCTTGTAGTAGAGCAGGAAGGCATTGACAAGCTTTGGCAAAAAGAAACTAGCCACGGCTTTGATGAAAACAATTTCCACAAAAATAAAGGGTGCTAGATGCATCATTGAATCAGTAATGCCTGGGACCTGGATGAAAAACATGACCAGCCTAGCACAAGAGATGCACACTGCTGAGACTGGGAGACAACACAGATACAAGATGAGCCATTGGACAAAGGTCGCAAAGAATACTAGTCCTTGGTTCAAAAAAGCCTCAGGATAGAAATGAGGATACATTTCTTTCATTTTTTCTGTATCCAAGACGTCTGTAGTCTGACTAAGTGTCCCATAAGGTTTCAAACTACGTCTGGAGAAAATGTGGCCACCAGCTTGGACATTTGCCGCCAAACCAATGTCGCAAGATATGCCAATACGGGATGGACTAAACACCAAGGCCGCATGTTTACCTAAAACACCGGCAGGAACAATGAATGACCCTTTGATACTGGCCCCTTCTCCTAAGGTGCTCAAACCTTGCATTTTAATGAGGTCAGGGTCGACTATCTCTGGACTATCAAGAATCACGTTGTATCTTATATTTGCTCCCAGAGCTTTAAATATAGCAACGAGCAATCTAGTACGCCGAACATATCTGAAATTGTATTCAAGGACCTTGTGCTGTAAACATCTGAGGAAAATCCACCTCAGATATACAGAGCCATGCAAAGGGAACACCCCTGCAGCCATCTTTTTTGGAAATAACAGTTTCTTCCACGAAATCAGAATCACCAAAGAACCAATATTCATACACATGCAGTACAATAAAGGGGATCCCAAAACTAGTAGAATGATGTTGAAATGTTTCAATGCAAGATGCATGAGTAAGCAGAAGCACACAGCCAGTGAAGGGAATAAACACGGTATAAGACTACTGCTGATTAATTGCAGAATCAGATACACAACGAATGGCATTCTGCTTTTAGTGTCAGCAGATGCATACTTTGAAATGTTTGTGCTTTCTGCGGATAGAATAACCTTGTTCTGATGCTCACCAATTGACTCATTATCTTGAATTTGCCTGAAAGATCGACCAAGCAAACCCAGAAAAGTATTTTGCGAAAGCTTATGTTTCTTCAAGAAAGATGATGATGCATCTACTTTCATAGTAGTGCTACGCAGTGTTGTCCATTTATTTTCCTTCTTATTATCTGATAAGACGTTAGCCAGTGACCTAATAGTTGTGTTCTCAAATAGCAGAGATACAGTGATTTCTTGATTGTCCAACTCTCTCCTCAGTTGGCCAATCACTTGGTTTGCAAGGAGAGAGTCTCCCCCTATGCTGAAGAAGCTTGATGTTACGCTGATTGGCTCTTGTCGATCAAGCACGTTCATCCATATCTGCTCCATTGTTCTTTCCATTTGTGTTTCTGGGACAATAAACTCCTCCTTAACACCTACCCAGTCGGGCTCTGGAAGGCTTTTAACATCCACCTTGCCATTGGGTAATAGAGGAAAAGATTCCATGCTTATAACGTGGCTGGGGACCATCGAGGGAAGTAGTTCCTTGCTGCAGTAACCAAGGACCTCTGTGGCTGACACATACTGTGGCACCACATAAGCAACCAGGACTTTAACTTCATTATCTTTACGCTTGACAGCACAGCAAACAGCACTTTGAACGCCCTGGAACCCACGAATGACGCCCTCTACTTCTCCCAACTCAATGCGCACTCCATTAATCTTCACCTGTCGATCAATGCGTCCAAGATACTCCAAATTTCCGTCATTACGGAGGCGAACCAGGTCTCCTGTACGATAGGCTATCTTATAGAAATGTTTCATACTTTCCGGCACCCTTTGCTCAATCCAAGATAAAAGAGGATTAGGTACAAACTTTTCCGCTGTCAGATCGGGTTTCCCATAGTATCCAAGAGCCATACGGGGACCACTCAGTAGCAGCTCCCCTGGCACGCCACGTGGCAACATCTGCATTTTCGCGTCAACAATGCCACAATGGACGTTTATGTCAGGAACACCGATCAAAGAACATTGCGCTCCTTTAGGGAATCTGTACTGGGTGACGACGTTGCCTTCAGTGGGGCCATAACTGTCTACAGGGCCATCCATTGATGGAAAGATCTGCTGCATCCGATGAACAATGCCTAAGGGCACAGCGTCTCCTCCCATTCCCCAATGCTTCATACGACCATATGGTTTGTCAAAAATAGGGCTCTCAACATACATCTTGGCAAGGAATGGCACGGTAAAGATCAACCCAGAGACGTTATGCTCCACAATCTTTGAGGCTATGTAGTCTGGGTCCATGTGGCCATCTGGCTTTGCCAAAATCAATCGGCCTCCAGCCACCAAAGGGGGATACATTTGAATCATATGAACGTCAAAACAAATCGTATTCGTCATTAATATGATATCTTCACTGGTCAGTCCAAAGTAGTCAATAGTACCCATGATGACCTCCCTCAAATGCCTATGGGCATGGTGGACACCTTTTGGGCGACCAGTGGATCCAGAAGTAAACAACACTAGGCATGTACTCTCCGGCCCTATGCCCTCAACTTGAGGATTGACATTTTTTGAATCAAGCCCGGATATGCATTCGTGCATACACAAAATATTCGAAGAAATTCTACAGGCAAGCTCTAAGTTGTGGGCCTGGGCAAGGACAACTGCTGCATGGGAGTCCTCGGCATAGATTGTTAGCCTGTCTTCAGGATATGAAGGGTCCATCTATAAATGCAAAGATATATGACTTAGAAAACTATATGCAAAGCGGACATCAAGTGGATAAAAGTCATAAAAACAACAATACTATATTGAGCGTACAGGAACATATCCTCCCCCAGCTTTCAGTACTCCAAGAATGCCAATGACAAGGTCAAATGACCTTTCCAGGAGAATGCCAACGAGATCTCCATTCTTCAATCCCCGTTTCAACAATGCATAAGCAACAGCATTAGCTCTTTGATTGACCTCAGAGTAGTTCATTGTTACACCTTCGTACACTAGGCAAACATCATCAGGATTTGATGCTGCTTTCTTCTCAAACTCCTCGTGCACCAAAGGATCAGACAGTCTCGACTCGCACAGTGGACCCATTAAACTGCTTATAATCTCGCCATTCGCAGCCGCCTGGTCAATCAGGGGCACATTGCGCACAAGTGCATCTGGATGTGACTCCATGTATGCAAGAACAGTCTCCATGCAAGAACAAAGACGTGGAATAATACCTGAATCTAAGGCATCAGTATCATATTTAATCTTCAAGCATCCCTTTTCGAAGCATACCACCAAGGGAAAATCATGGGTTGGGCTGATTTCTTTGTCATTGGTCAAAAGTGTTGTGGCCTGCAAGCAAAGATATATTAAGAGTAGAGCAACCACTACAACTACACCATGAAGTCATATCAAGTCATAACGTACAACGGTTGAAATATTTTTGGTAGATCTGCTCTCTGTTTGTTGGACACCACCCAAATGACACAACTGTGCCCAGGAAAATATAGCATGCTTCACTCCTTCCTGCAGCTGATGCCCTAAATTTACCATTAGATCACTCAGGACAAGTTCCGAGATGTCATCTGTTCTAAAGAGTAGTAGCTGAAGACCCTCCATATTTGAAGCAAACGTGTTTGTAGTGAGATGATGTAACTTTGCTGCCACAGCAACATCGCCCTCTCCAGTATAACAGAGCAGGGTTATGCCCACTCCTGCAAGGATCAGCGGGGCAAGTTTGGAATCCTCAATTTCAAGACATTCCAAATCCTTAATAACTATACATTGATGACTTTTTGCTCCCTGGATGGTGCTTCCTGCCCGAAAGTTTGCGAGTAAAGCACTTTCAGCAGGCATGCCAGCCAAACCTTGTTTCCAGAATAGATTGCTTTCGAAATTCTGATAGATGGGCATATCACTTAACCTAGTTTCTGAGTCGTTCATACAAAATTCTAAAGATTTTAGCATGAATTGCATGACTTTGCTGATTGTTTCCACACGAAATATGTCACAATTGTAGGACATGCTGAGTACTAAGGAATCATCCAAGATGAAGACTCGCAAATACAAATCCGACATGATCCTGTCATTATCGTTCACATCTAAAGGCAGTGATAGACGTTCAGTGCCTTTAAAGCTTGGGAAGTATATCCATTCCTGTAGCATGACGGATAAAACGGCCTGGCTTATTTGCATATAGGATGGATCTCGGTGAGTACAAATCTCTTTGACAATCTCACCAAACATGACATCCCCATTTCGTACAGCATCCTTCATCATCACCCCGATGCATTTTGAAGCCTCTATAATATTCAATGAATCGAGTTTTGTCTGATCACCCCCAATTCGAATTGGCACCAAATTTGCAAAGTGACCCATGGTGTCAGCCATGATTGGGAGCCGTGTTGACCTTGGGATATTTATCACGATATCCTCCTGGCCTGAATATGCTCGCAGACCAAAGTAGTAAGCTATCAAGAAAATTCTCCAAGGTGATTGACGATTGGACTCCATAAAGGATCTCACTTTCTGGCTTAACTCAGGGTTCACCTGCACTGTGTGGGTCTGTGCACGCCCTTTGAAGACTTTAGGTCGTGCACAATCCAACGCCATATTTAATAAAGGTGGAGCACCAGCAAGAGTTCTACTCCAATATTCCAGTTCACGCTTTACTAGGCTGTTGGACTTGTTTTGCCCATAGGCCAAGTGGTTTCTCTGCCACTGAGCAAATTGGGAGTATTGGTACTTAACAGGAGCCAGCTCTATTCCATTATAAAAAGAGCTTAACTCCCTCAAGAATATGGGACCAGACGTACCATCCACCAAGGCATGGCTCGCTGTAAGCAGAATTAAGTTCACTTCATCAGGAAGCATGATCAGTGCTATACGGATGGCTGGAGCTCCAGAGAGTGACAAAGGCCTCCTTTTGAGAGATAAAATAATATCATCAGCAGATTCAGACCCAAACAATCCCTCACTTCTATCAACAAGAGTCATAGAGCCTTTGCACTTCCCAGGAGCGATGATTTCAACCTTGACATCCCCATCGTCACCAAAAAAGTACCTTGTTCTTAAGGCATCGTGGCGATCAATCATGGCCTGAAACGCACTCTCCAGCCTGTGAGCATCAATTTTACCTTTCACTTTGTTTATCACATGCTCTAGGTATAAGGTGCCCTCGTTATCCTGAAGGGCAGC
>PJEL010004291.1_pt1 | contig 11848 bp, 23 predicted proteins | sample 1853271 | NCBI WGS metagenome assembly PJEL01 (sample SAMN08108733, study PRJNA415343) | Invertebrate metagenome, whole genome shotgun sequencing project. | host: Globobulimina | place: Sweden: Gullmar Fjord | collected 2015-08 | reverse complement strand
TATATTAATAATCATACATATTAATAATAGTATATAGTAAAGTGTATATAAATAGTGGATGGTATATAGTAAAAATTGTATATATGGAGGTGGTTGATATATATATACACTACTCAACAAATCCACAGGTACCACGAAGTACGCATAAGACCAATAGAGTTAAACAGTCACCAAGAGGTTCTAGCAGAAGTCTAACAGTACACTACAATGTACAAAGTTATTATATAGCGCTATATAATAACACTTATAAAACTAGATCTGAATTTTTGGTATTAGAAAATTAACAGGTACCTAGAAATAATAATCACATTTAGAACAAGGAAGACTAGGAGCTGAACATCTATGAGGAAGCCACCTACATATAGGATTAGTTATACTAGAATCATCAAGTGTAGAATTATTGCGGTTGCACGAGCTTGCAGTATTAGTGAGGGTATGCACCGTTCCGGTGAGACGCTCGAGATCGCTGAGCACTACGGTATGTTCGAAAGTATTCTGACCTTCTGCAGATTTGGAATTCCAGCTTGCATTACCTACCTTGAATAAACTACTTTCCTGGTCCTGAATGATTAGCGCTTTCCCTTTAATTGCTTTAAGAACATCAGAAGTCATCCGTAGTTGAGCCTGCGGAACCGTTACCGAGTCACCTTTGTTTATTACAAAATTTACTCTTAATAAATATATCATTTAGGTACCTTGTATATGAATTTATTATGGTAGATAGTTACCTGGATATCCTTAAAATTAGTCTCAGGATACTGTTCTTTAGTTTTATTTAAAAGTTCTTGTATCTCGTGTAGTGTGGGCTGATCATAAATTCCCTCTTCAATGGTATACCTGGTAAAATCTTTCGTTTCGGATACCCTATACCCTGAGTATTCTTCACATCCAAGTAACAGTATAATTGTTAACAGTATTGTTATTACTTTTTTCATTTTGTATCCTCTATTATTTATCGTGGATATTACCAATTATATAGATGCCATCAACTACAGACCCAGAAAATGAAAGGCTGTACCAATGTGAATCAATCACTTCATCTGGATTGCTTTTTCTATATCCAGAAAATTCAGCCTTATTTAATATTCCTCTATTATCTCTTGAAAAAGAACTCTATCTTTTCAATATCAATTAAATCAAACTCTGAATTATCATCTGGGTCAATTGCTTGTATTTCCTCTTTATCCATATCATCAACTTGTATAACAACAGAATGTGAAAATACTCTATCTTTTTTATTAAGATTTGCAATTGCTTTATACTTCCTCAAAGAATGATATGGAATATTAATTATTTCTTCTATTGGATCATACTTTACATCAGCCATGATTCTAATATACCCAACACTATGCAACCATTCATCATATTTCTCTTTGAAAAGATTTTCTGGATTTCCATATTCTGGATAATATTCATAAAACTTTGGGATTTCTTCATATGGAATATTTAACACTTCCGACAAGCAGCATATATGACAATCCTTCTTATTCCGTTGCTTAACCATTCTTTCATTCTCCTATTGCCTTAATAATATATAATTTATTTCTCTTGTTCATAGATATATTTAAGGGCTGCTTCTTTGGCTTGATCTATTGAATCATAATCTTCAAACCAGAAATATTTTATTTCTTCTGTAGATCCATTCAAGATATAATAATTCTCATTGTTAAATCTAATCTCAAAATAGTTATTATCTTCCCAAGATTCATATTTCTTATTAACACCCTCTATAGCTCGCTGTAGAAGGAAAGGGTATATATGTAGCTCGTAGAATGAGCCAGCACAAAGCTCTTCAAAATCTAATTGATCTCTTGATGGCAATTGTATTCTTTCATCATGTTCTTGATTTAGTACAAAAAACCCTTCAGCCTTCTCACACATCCACTTTATAAAATCTATATCCATAAAATTCTCCTATTACCTTAATAATATATTAAATTCTTTCAAATGCGTGAAAGACTAAAGCTCCACCATTTAATTGATAAGTACCTATATATTTACGGTTTGCCTCTTTCATTTCGTGACCAGTTCCGAATATTTCAATTATTTTTTCTTCGTTTTTATGCTCAGTCTTTTCCACTAATGCCCAGATACACACTGTAGAGCATTGAGTATCTATAGTTAATATTTCAGCATTAACAGGCAATGACACTGTTTGAAAGTCTGTTGTTTCTAATTCATATTTCCATATTGTTTCCATCTCTTACCACCTTTATTCCTCTATTATTTAATAAGTTCTTCTTTAGGTTTATCCCTTTGGTTCTGATTTGCTTTTATAAAATCCAGTAGCCCAGTAATCAGTATGTCCACAGGTACAAGAGGTTTCTGCTTCACATACCAAACCGTTAATTGAAGCAATAGTCTTAACCTTATGAGAGTTCCCACACTTAGGACATTTCATTGGATTATCATAGTCTGCCATTATTTACACTCCTCTTTGTTTTTTACCTGAAGTTGATCTATTTGCTGTTCTAGTTCTTTTATTCGTCTATCATCCAGCTTATTAACATCATTTTTATATATTATTCTTTGCTTGTATTCTTCTATTTGCTGTTTCATTGAATCTCTACCGGCTTTGTAGCCTGATTTAAAATTCGCAAGAGCCATTCCATAGCTGTCAGCTCTATCCTGATATTGTTTATATCTTGGTAGATATCCATTATTTTTTTCGCTCCAATAGATATTTGACTGGATTGGGAACCATTTCTCAAACGCTTTTCTAGTATCATCACTTATCTCTTCCTGATCATCTGGGGTTTCTCCAGTCTCTTTGAGTTGAGAGAGTGTTTTTAGTAGATACTCCCTGTCACCACATTTGGTACAATCTTTATGCTGTGGATTTATTACTCTACATAAACGACAAATTGTGAGATCGTTTTCTCCTATTGCTTCTATAGCTATATCTAGTTTGTTTTTTGCTATATCAGCTCTTATGTATTCTATGTCGTTGTCCAACTGTTTTTCATCACACCAAAATCCTTCCAAATCAGGCATAGCGTAAATCTTTTCAGGTGCTTCTGCCTTCTCTTGTGGTTCTATGTCTTTGTCATAAAAGCTATTACATGTTTTATCTGCTTTACATTCTCCAGTTTTATAATAATCGCATACCACATATGTTGATAATCTCTCAGTACACTTCTTATCATTCATTTTTTACCTCCCTTGTCTTTTAGTTGATCTAGAAAATCTTTTTTTAATTTTACTAATTAACTCTTTACTGGTTATCTCTTCTTCCTGATTATCTGGGGTTTCTCCAGTCTCTTTGATTTTCTGCTCACACCACCATTCAAAGCCTTGTCCCCCTTTAGGTTTATTTGGCCAGTATCCATTCCTAAAAATTTTAAGTGCGATTATATAGTCTAGTGAATCTTCCTGATTATCGGGGGTTTCTACAGTTCCATCTGAAGTTAAAATATCAGAACAAATACATGGGTTAGTAGATACTTTATTCTTAGATCCTTTGCATGTTAAACACATCTCATAATCATTCATTATTCATTACCTCCGGTTCTGGGTTTAAAAACAATAGGATATCTGAACTGCGCGCAGATATCACCTGGATTAAATTGTTTTTCAAACATATAACAAAAGCCTATCCCGTCATGATAATTCGGTTGTTTATGCTCACATTGATTACAAGATTTCTTTAGCTCTCTATCTTCTTTCATAAAAGAACCTACCCTTAGTATTTAATTTAGCCCTCAGGAGAGGATTTGAACCTCTGACAAACGGTTGCGACCCGTTAACTCTGACCACTGAGTTACCCGCGGGAGGTAATGTCCGGCATTTCACCGGACTAGTGTTACCTAATTACTTAATCCCATTAGAATAGGACTATCTGCTGGTAATATTTGAGAAGGTAAAGACCCATTCCATCCCTCAGCTCGTGCTAGATTAGCTTGAGCATTCATTAACTCAATTGTAAGTTGAGTCTTTCTTGTCTGTGCTGCTGCCGCCAGATTCCAGATTTCAGCCTGTCTTTTTTCAGCAGTTGCCATATCGATAGCCATTTTATTAACTTCTGCTTGGGCAGCAGCTTCGTTTTTTCGAACATTAGCCAATAGGGCAGACTCAAATTCTTTATCGATAGCAGTTTGGATTGATTGATTAGTATAAGTCATCCCACCAGAAATACCACCATCTGTGATCGTAATACCCTTACTAGCATACATCTCAGTGACAGAAGAAATTACTTCTCGAAAGAACGTAGCTTTTTTTGTTCTACCAGTAGTTAGAGGGTCACTTGCAAATTTTTCACTTAGTCCAGTCAAGATACTATTTCTTATATTAGTATCCATGATTGTAGATAATGGTTGACCAGCATAATAATATAAAAACTTAGCTGTGTTTTCTTCTAGTACTTGAGCTGTACATGTACCACCTATCGTAAACTCAATACTATCAGAGGATTCTACAGTAAATCCTTCATTCTTCTCATTGGTACCTCTAGTATCTGCGGTCCACTCTCTAGATACTGGCGCTCTATCTACAATTAGTACCTGCTGAGAAGGGATCCAATGTCCTGACGTTGATTTTCTACCAGTCTGTAGAAATCTTTGAGCAATGGTAACACGCTTTGCTGCTACTTTTCTCTCATTCAAAAAATCAACTGAGTCTAATTTAGCTTGATTCTCCATGCTATCACCTTCTAATGATATTAGAAAAGCAGTTTCGTTTGGCGCAATCTCAGCAAACACCTCTTTTTTATAAGGTCGTCTACAGCTTGTAGCAGATAATATAACAATTAAAATTAAACACATTAACACAATTTTCTTCATTTCTTATTCCTTTTAAAAATATTATTTATTCGTAAAAACCTATATATACCAATCAATATTATAATTATAACTATTGCAATCGTAATATTATTGTATAGCTCAATATAACCTCCTCTTGCTTGAAATCTTGCTAAAGCATACTCACCATTAGATGTTGAGTTTAATAGCTGTTCAGTATTTGTGGTTTCGTACACCTGAAAAAACTTATGATATATTCCATTAAAAATAACCTGCAGTGTACAAATAACCGATACGATTAACCCAGTCTTTACCAACGATCTATATTTCATTATTCAATCTCCTTAATAGATTATACTAGGAGACTGATATGGAAGTTTCTAAAAAGTAAAGTATTTAGGTTTTCTATCCTACTACCATCATTCATCTTTGAATTCCATATTATCTATAGTTTTATTAAGATCCTGTACCACAGACTTCCTTCCCTCCTCAAATATCATACGAGATCTGGTTTTCTGCAGAGTGTTTATTAAAACATCAATACTCTGGACATGTTGGAATATTAGAATAACTTCCGCATCATCCAGAGCCTTATACCCTTCTGGTACATCTACTAGGTCTCCAGTCTTATGCTTAGGAATAGTTCTCATACTAATCCCACCAATCTGTCGTTGGTTATTATCTGGTAGGAATTGATTTGTTCCTACTGTTCCTAAGCCATACTGTAGAGTTACTACTCCATCTTTATTTGTTGTGATCATGTTTAATCTCCTTTTTTATTGGTATAATTTTACTAGATATAGAGGATACTTCAGATCGTTTAAGGGTATTCATAATCTGAGTATCCTCCTGATCTGTTAGACCAGTGGTTATAGTATAGATGGGAGACTCTTTGATATAGAACCAGATCCATAAAGACCTATAAAATAGATTTTTGAATAAGGACTGATACTTTACAAACTTAGAGGTATATCTATAAATACTCTCGTTTTGCATTGTAATAGTAATAGTCTGAATATACTTCCACGGATCTTCTTTCGGAACTACAGGTATTACTGGAACTTTCTTGCTAAATAATTTAATAAATAGTGATTTCATTTTAGTCTCCTTTAATTGGTTCTTATTGTAAAATAACTAGTGAAATTAGAGTTTAACATCACGTAAGCCATGGCTACCAACATATTATCAATTTTAGTAGGTTCCTCAAATGTAGCCTCAGCCTTAGCCGTTATCTTATTAATTACAATTGATTTAGTAGGTTCAAGAAATATAGAGTACTGAGTATTGCGCATTCTATTATAGTTAATAATAAACTTAGATAGTTTAACCTCTGTAATCTCTCCACCACATTTCTCAGTCTTTACCTTTTCTTTAAATAAGGCTAATGCACCTTCTTTCATTTTAGCTCCTTTAGTGTTTCCATTGAAATGATCCAGCCACTAACATCTTGCGAATATTATGAGCAGGTCTAATTTCCTTTTTTGTGTAATTTCCCTTATTTGTTAAGAGCTCCATTACTGAAATATAACTTCCATCTTTCGAATAAATTATAATGTCTTTACCACTAAGTTGCTTTAAAGCGCTAAAACTAAAAAAATCTAATACATTTGTACAGAAATTAAGTTCTTTCTGCATCAGTCTCAGACCCTCTTGGTAAGAGACGCATTCAGGTTCAGTATAGTCCCAAAAGATCATTATACCTACCATTACCAAAGATCCTCAGAGGTTAATGGACCTCCAAGAAGATCAGGTTTTCCGTCTTTTAATTTAACTTGACCAGTTTTGATACACCTTTCTAAAGCATCACTCCGGGAAAGATGTTGACCAGTTTGATCAATAAATCCCTGAAGGTCCATAGAAAGTGGACTTAATTCGGGAATCTGAAGTTTTATCATATAACGTAGAATATTACAATGACGATCTCCAGTATACGTCACACCTTTATATCTAACTGAGGCTGCTATAATTTTAGGTAAGGTCTTAGGTATTGTTTTCTCATAAGCCTCAGACCTACGTTTTTCTTGAAAAGTAGAATCACCTCGATCCTTGCTAGAGTGATTATAGAATAAGTTTTTTGTATTATCCATTTGGATCTCCTATACTAGATTATACTAAGAGATCCAAATGGGAGTTTCTAAGAATTAAGTTTCTTCTGTAGTCTTACTTGAATTATTAGGCTCTATTTGTTCAGGACTATCTAATACGATATCTTGACCGTTGGAGTAGCTAGTATACTGACCACCAGATACAACTTGATTCCCCACTATATTCTCCTTTAGGATGGTATTCCGGAAAATAAGACTAACCATATTTTTGTGATCGTCTACTCGATCTTGAGTACATTTAGTTTTAATATCTAAAACTTGATTATCATAGTCCAGTTTAATTTGAGCACTTTTCAGAATTCGCTCACCCTCTGCTAAAGTAGATTCACGAGTCTGAAGATAAGAGAGGTCTTTGATAGTCTTAAGATCTTTAGTTCCCCGATCCTCTAGAATCTTATTCTTTTTTTCTGAGGCTTCGTAGTCTCTTTCTAACTGCTCATGGTCCTCAAAATAGGTCCTTAAATGCTCAGCAGTTGCGGCTGGTAAATTAGCCTTTATGGCCTTTGCAATGTCTTCATCTAATAATTTCATTTAAATTTCCTTTGCCAGTGTGGCGTTCGATTTTTCTTTCTCTTTTTGGGAGAGACTTTAATAGGTTCTGTAGGTTTCATGAACCTGAATTCTCTTCAATTACAATATCCTCAGTATCCGCCATAAGAAAGGTGTACTTTGGAACTTCAAGCTCTGACTCAATTTTTATACTAGATTTAGCAGAATCTAAGGATGATTTGAAGATAGAACTATTAATAGGTTCTAAACTAACAGGAGGCTGGAAGAAATGTTTGATTCCAGTGAAGGGATTAAACTTATTGAGCCTCTTAACCGTGTTTTTAGAGTACCACCCAATACTCTGATTACTCATTCTAATCTGGTAAGGCATTGTCGTGCTATCTACATTTACGATAGTCCCTTCATTCTTTGCTTCAGAATAGAAGTTGGTAAGCTTAACTTTGGTTCCTACTTTTAACACAATCACCTCCTTTCAAAAAAAGCCTCCAATAGAGGAGGCTTATTACTTGGGACTCAGAGTACCCTAACCTTCAGTTTCTTCAATATCAAAAGGGGTCACAAATGCCTCCGTACGAAGACCCTCTAATGTATCAATAACCTTCTGCTCAGCTTCAATCTGAATAGTTAGGTCAACCAACTCTTTGATCTTAGAAACCTTACCTCCAGCAATCTCTTCTTTTACTTGTTGAAGCTGAAACTGCTTATCAATGATAATTTCTGTTTTGGAGTCAATTGCAGATTCAAAACCTCTTTTAATAGATCCAACGATCAAAGGTCTCTTAAGAGCGTCCTTTGCAGCATCACTCATTGATGCAAGCCCATTAACCCAACCTTTTTTTGTTCCTTTAGCCATAATTCTCACCTCTCTTAAAATATTTTAATTTTCTATTTTCAATATATTATACTAAGTCCAATATGTGGAAGTTTCTAAGAATATTAATCTTCAATCTTAATACTCGAAATACTAGCCTGCAAATGATTTTTAGGTTTATCAGGATACATATTAACGTTACCCTCAACTCGTACAAATTGAGGAGATGCCTGAGGGTAAGGACGAACTACATGCATACGCTGCCTATGGTGATGATATTCAGCCTCAGATATAGGAATTAACATATCTGTAGAGAAACTGTACGTAGGAGGTCCGCATTCTTGCCTTGATAAAAGAACCTCCCCTACTCCACGACCGTCCTGAGTTCGGATCCAACGTATACCTCGTAATATAAATACTTCATTTAACAAATCATCCATAGTAGGGATCCAACCGTAGTGGAGTATACATTTATGATGTAGATAGTTAAGCTCTGACTTACTCTTAAACTTAACAAATCGGACCTGAGTATGTCGGAACCTCTCGTAATTATCATGAATATCACGCATTAGACTATCTTCACAGGAAGGTCGTACCTCATAGGACCGCTGAACAGCAACAGGAGGGCCCCCAACAGTGTGTCTGTAGCTAAGTTCAGATAAATCCATTATTTAATCTCCTTATCAATTTCTATAGTATCAATTGCTCTGGCAAGAGACTTAGATAAAGAACCATTTAGATCTGACCAATCTATTTCTGAATCTGATTTTTCCTCTGCATTAAAAAAGTCAGTTGAGCTCTGAAAAGGTATTCCTAAGTCAGAACTCATGAAATTATCAGAGATTCCAACATTTAGGTAGACTGTAGATAGACTAGGCTTAATAGCAAATCGCTGAGCCATATCCCTGAAAGATTCATAAAGAGTAAGTTTAGGACAAGGCTGGAGCTCTTTTAGATAAGCTTTTGCGAGTTGTACAGATTTTGTATCAGATGTGCAAGAGCTTTCTACCCTATGTTTGTAAGAATTTAGAACGCAATTTTTACAGTCATTATTATTAGGAGGACAGGCACCTTCGTTTGCAATAAGCGTATTTAATTGAGTAATAGTAGAATTATCTGTAGGCATAGAAGCTAACATTTCTTTCGCAGCCTGTACAGCCCCAGATGTAGTGTTATGGAGATATCTACAACATTTTCTATCCCCTTTATGGAATAAAGGGCAATTCACCGAGCACTCTAGCTTGCCACAACTCTTACTATCTATAATACCTTGAAGTGTAACTTTAATTTCACCAGTTGTCATCTCCTCCCTCCTTTTCCACTTTTATAATATTTGGATTCCTCATAATGACTACAACACTTGTCTGTTCCAGAAGAAAAACAAAGACTTGTGAGTTGGTTAGTTCCAGATGGAGGAATTGATCCTTTTAAAGTTCGTATTACACAAGAACTAGTGGTTCTACTATAATTTTCACACATAACAAGTTTCTCCTTTTCAATTGATTATACTAACTCCAAGTTAGGGAAGTTTCTATCCAAAAAAGAACACTCCATATTATTGAAGTGTTCTTTTTTTCACAAACAATAGATCCTAAGAAGAATCTAATCCCGTGGTTCTTCAGCAGGTGTTTCTTCTTCTAGTGGTTCTTCAGCAGGTGTTTCTGCCTCTGGATCAACCTTCTGTGTAGTATCTCGCTTTAATGTTAAAACAGATTTATAGACCAGATTAGCCTCATCTAAGCTTTTAAAAAATCCAGTTTTAATACCATTATTTAGTAATCTATCAAAAACCACTCTTCCATCTTCGTCACATGCAATAATCATTCGATTCTCCTTACTAGATTATACTGGGAGTCGAAGCTCCCAGTTTCCTTATTTTATTTATCTTAGCGCATATTATTAAACATGCTAAGTATATTTATTCTATTACAATGCATAATCAGTAATAGTAACGATTGATCCAGTTGTAGTTGCCTTAATCTGCGGTTTAAATTGATCCCCCGGATTAAGTACAGCCGAACAGTTTAGCGATAAAGCTCCTGCAACAGTTGAGATACTTCTCTTAATTGTATGCGGATCAAAAACCGGGGTTCCAACTGTTTTAAACATTCTAAACTGATGCTCTATAGCACCACCTGTTTTAATCATTGATATACTCGGCTGTAATTTCATAGTAATCTGATGAAGTCCATCGTAACGCATCTCACCTGTTACCTCACTAATCAAAGTGAAGTTCTCATTTGAAGCACCCAAAACTACACCACTTCCAACACTCCCAAGATCAATATCACCCCAACTGGTTGTTGTAGTCGTGGTATCTGAGTTATCCGCAACATTGACTGAAGGTAGTGGACTACTATTTCTTTGATTCCCATTATTTAAAGAGATAACATACTTACTCCTTTCTGTTAAAGAACCATCATCCCAATTACCGGCTGTTTCGGCTGTACTCCAATCTGCATTTATACTAAATGTATTAGTAGCTACACCATATATACAATATCCTCCATTATAATCGAGAGTGGCAGTTATCAACAAACAATCTTCGGCTGATAGACCATGCGTACCAGAAGTTACAGTAACGGAATTTGTGAGATAACTACCTATCTCAGTAGTTCCAAACGGTATAGTTGCAACATCAAAAGAAGTACTTCCATTTGTAGCTGTAACAATATGAGTTCCATTATAATCAGTATTGACTGTGAATCCTGATATTACAACTTCCTGTCCAACTTGAGGACTTGGGATAAATAGTGAAACAACAAACCGAGCTGAACCACTACCATCATCTGCAACACTATTGATTGTGGTAGCCCCTTTGGAGTTATCCGCAAATAGTGTTATTGCTCCGGTATCGCCTGAAGTGAAGAACGACTGTTCATCTGCTAGAGTTACATTTAAACAATGAAATGGAGCTTCAGTTATAGGCGAAATATACAGAAAATCAGAATTTGGGCTTACCATAGTAATTTCTGTACTTTCTACTGTTGAGGCTTTTCCAAGACCGTGAACACTTAACATTGGCCCTACTGCATCTGACGCATCATAGAAGAATGAAATATCAATATGGATATTCCCGGGATTTACTAAAGTCAATCCAGTTTTAAAACCTTGAAATAAAGATCTCGTTGAAATAAATCTAGTTCCCAATAATGGATCTGACACACTTGGAGCAACAATTGTTCCTAATGAGCAGTTATCACCTGTTGTCATTAATGTAGAGTAATCCATACCCCATCCACCGGCAGTAATATCAAACATAGTTGCATTGTCAGAGGTTATTTTCCAAGTCATACCATTTCCAACACATCTAATAGTCCCTTCTCCATAAATCCAAGGGTCAGTACCGGAATAAGTCTGAGAAGTTACAAAAACGTCAGCTCCTTCAAATAAGGCATAAGCATCATTTTCAAGTTTTAATCTGGTTGTTCCCCAGTCTATCTCCTGCATAAACCGATAAAGTTTATATTCTGGTATTACGTCTCCTGTACCACCAACTCGTGGCATATCGTCAAGTGACCAAACTTCAACCACTTCTGGTCCATTTGTTGCCACCTCTCTTGCATCTATGTAAAGACTATTATTTACTGTTGCGCCTGTTGTCGCTGTAAGTAATGGAGTTTCAGCAGTTTTCAGGTAAGGTTTAGAACCTGCACCGTCTGAAATCTGCAAGCCCCAAACTTCAA
>PJEL010004290.1_pt1 | contig 11849 bp, 12 predicted proteins | sample 1853271 | NCBI WGS metagenome assembly PJEL01 (sample SAMN08108733, study PRJNA415343) | Invertebrate metagenome, whole genome shotgun sequencing project. | host: Globobulimina | place: Sweden: Gullmar Fjord | collected 2015-08 | reverse complement strand
CGCTCAAGGGCGTTTTCTTTTTTATCCCTAATGAGCAATTTGAGTGTATATCCCTGTTTCAGACATTCATACGCAAGATATGAACCGACAAATCCGGTAGCGCCTGTAAGAAAAATAGTATTCACTAATTCAACCCAATCACCATTCGCTTCATGATATAGCTAACTATGTCATCAATAGTCTCAATATTCTTGACCTCAGCTGGTGGTACTTTAATGCCAAACTCATCTTCAACTTCAAATATAATCCGTAATGAGTCAAATGAATCAATACCTAAATCGTCTTTAAGTGACATATTGCTTTCCATTCCCTCAGTTTCAACCCCTAGCCTGTCAATGATAATATGTACAATTTTCTCCGTTACCATTTCCGCATCAATGTTTTTATTCATATTTAGTTCAAACTCCTTCTGTCAGGATATTTTCTAATAATAAGACTCGCATTCGTATTACCAACTCCAAGAGAATTTAGCAGAACAGTATTTATCCTTGCTCTGCGGGAAGTATTCGGTACATAGTCCAGATCACACTCGGGATCAGGATTATCTAAATTAATTGTAGGAGGAATTATTCCGCTCGCTAAAGCCATTACGCAAGAGACCGCCTCTATTGCTCCGGAGGCACCTACGGTATGTCCTATCATAGATTTAATCGAGCTGACAGGGACATTGAATGCGTACTCTTTAAACACTGATTTAATGGACTTTGTTTCAGCGATATCATAAGGCTTAGTAGAATTTCCATATGCACTTATATAATCGATTTCATTAGGACTCACTTCAGCATCAACCATGGCAGAGTGCATGACTTTGGCTGATTCTATTCCCTCAGGCTCCGGGAGTACCATATGGTAAGAACCACAGTTCGCGCTATACCCTATTACCTCTCCATAAATGCGTGCATTTCTCTTTAGAGCATGAGAGAGTTCCTCAAGTACAAGAACAGCTCCTCCTTCTCCGAGCACAAACCCGTCTCTATCCCTATCAAAAGGACGACACGCTTTTTCAGGAGAACCATTCCCTTTTGATAAGAGCTGCAGATTGCAGAATGAACTGTAGGTTATTGCAGTAATCGGTGCTTCTACACCACCTGAAAAAACAATATCCGCCTCATTATTCTGAATAAGCCTGAACGCTTGCCCAATGGCATTCGCGCCTGAGGCACATGCCGTAGAGATTACCATATTGGGGCCGGTAACATTAAATTCAATAGCAATTGCACTTGACACTGCGTTAGAAGTGACTTTAGGAATGGTCAAAGGGTTCACTCTGTTTAACCCTGCCTTACATCTAGCAATAATCTGAGCTTCATGAAATAGTACACCTCCGAACACAGACCCTATACATACACCGATCCGGTCTCTATTCTGCTTCTCCAGATCCATTCCTGAATCCTCTACGGCCATCTTTGCTGATGCAATACCGAAATGCACAAACCGATCCGATTTTTTCACAACCTGTGCTGATATGTATTCTAATGGATTAAAATCTGTTGCCTGAGCAGCGATCTGTGAACCAAGCTCTGATGCATCAAAATTCATTATTAAATCTACGCCAGACTTACCCTGGACGCAGGCCTGCCAGAAATTGTCCACGCCGATACCATTAGGAGCCACAACTCCAAGCCCAGTTATAACTACTCTTCGTTTTCTAAATAGCATAGATTGATAATGCAACAAGCCTATCGATTTATAAAAAACACCCTAAATGTGCCTTAATTCTTTAATCCCGTTTTTAAAGCTTGGTTAAGATGGGGCCCTGCGATTGATATTACTTACATTATTAATACATCTATAGCCGGCCAATTCCAGAATACCGAAAACATCGGTAACAGGAAAATAATTAATAGGACCATTAATAAAATAAAAGTGGAAGAATGCTTTTCGAAATGATAATAGATGCATATAAATCAGAAAGGCGTGAGACATAAATACCAGGAAGCTATCAGAGCATTGTTTATTTTCAACCTGGTGGCTTTTACTCATAGAATAACCATATGAATTTGATTTGGTACTATAAAGAAAGCTTCTATTTTAAAGAAATACGTGTGTAAAATATTCTACAGATGTTCTAATTATTAACAATATGCTTAGAAAAAATCAAGAAAAATACCCCACTATACGATCTCAACTAATAACGTCCCCTCGATTCGATAAGCATAATGCGTAGACATGCCCCTTTTTCATACATTAATTCATTTTTTTGCTCTTATGTATTAAGATATACGAATAGTAATTGAAGAGCTAAGGGAGCAAATCATGAAATGCAAGAAGTGTGACGGCAAGTTAACATTAAAAGTAGGTTGAAAAAGCGTGCGATTACGCTGCATGGAGTGCAGTAGCAGTTATTCAATAGAAGAGTATATTGATGAACTAGACGCCGGAGCCTGGGAAAAGCTATCCCACCGTTCATGCGACAGGACATAGAAGCCATCATAACCAAGTATCTGGTTTATTTGAGCCAACTTGACAATTAAAAGCCATTTACATTATCATTCTGTGTTTAAGTATTTCAAAGAGACATTATAGAGAGGGATTATGAAAACCATATTTACGAAAAAAACAGATATACCGAAGAAATGGCATCTAATTGATGCAGACGGACTCGTAGTGGGAAGGCTTGCCGCAAAAGTTGCTTCAATTCTTAGAGGAAAAGACAAACCAACCTTTACTCCTAATACTGACACCGGTGATTTCGTTGTCATTATTAATGCAGAAAAGGTGCGCTTTACAGGCAACAAGCTTGAGGACAAGGCCTACTACCACCATACCGGCTACCCAGGCGGTATTAAGCAAGTGATCGCAAAAGATGTTATGAAAAAGCACCCTGAAAGAATCATAATGTCCGCAGTCAGGGGTATGATTCCGAAAAACAGACTCGGCAGACAGGTGTTGAGCAAATTGAAAGTATACGGCGGATCGGAACACCCTCACCAGGCCCAGAATCCTGAAACGCTTAATTTAAATTTATAGTAAGGAGTTTTGGAACATGGCAGAAATTCAATATAACGCAACAGGAAGAAGAAAGACATCGATTGCCCAGGTATTCATGTCACCGGGAAAAGGGGAGATTATAGTCAATAAAAAACCTCTTCATGCATATTTCCCATATGAAACTATGAAAATGGTTATTCAGCAGCCGCTCCATATACTCGCAGTGAACGGCAAGTACGATATCGATGTCAGAGTAAAAGGTGGCGGTTTCAGCAGCCAGGCCGGAGCAATAAGACACGGAATATCGAGAGCACTCTTAAAAGTTAATTCTGATTTCAGGGGAAAGCTCAAAAAAGAAGGCTTTCTCACCAGAGATCCAAGAGCGGTAGAGCGGAAGAAGTTTGGGCAGAAGGGTGCAAGAGCGCGCTTCCAGTTCTCAAAGAGATAATAACAAGATTCTTTCAGACATCAACGTGTACATATCCAATGCCCAAAACTATTGTTAGTTTTGGGCATTGATTATTCAGCCAATATACATGAGCACATTAATCGTGAACATTAATAATTAGGATTACCTTTAACATGCTTAAAGTTGCCATATTAGGAGGAAGTGGATATACAGGGGCAGAGTTGGCAAGAATACTCCTGGCACATCCTCACGTAGAATTAACAGCAGTCACGTCTGAAAGGTTAGCAGGGACACTGCTTTCCGATACATTCCTTAACTTCAGGAACACAGACCTAAAATTTGAGCCGCTTGATTTAAAAGTACTCACAAAAAAAGCAGACCTATTCTTCCTATGCCTACCACATAAGGCTTCTCAAGAGACAGTTGCACGCTTGCATACTGCGGGCAAAAAAGTTATTGACCTCTCCGCTGATTATAGATTAAAAAACGCCGGGGTGTATGAGAAGTGGTATCAAACGCCCCATGATTATAAACATTTACTCAAGAAAGCGGTTTACGGCCTACCTGAGCTGTATAGAGAGAAAATTAAAAATGCATCGATCATTGCAAACCCTGGCTGCTATCCCACTAGCGCTATTCTCGGACTTACACCGATAATCAGCCAAGACTTCATTGACAAGGACTCAGTCATAATAGATTCAAAATCAGGCACCTCAGGAGCCGGACGAACCCCTGCACAGCCTTTTATGTTTTGCGAAGTCAACGATTCTGTTAAAGCGTACGGTATAACTGTTCACCGTCATACACCCGAAATTGAACAGGAGTTGAGTAGTGTAGCAGGCAAAAAATTAAACGTAGTTTTCACTCCTCACCTTATACCCATGGACAGAGGTATCCTCAGCACCATTTATATTCGCTTGACTAAGAATATCTCTCTACCTAATGTGCAGAAAATATACAGGGACTTTTATAAGGACGAGCCATTCGTGCGAGTATTAAAGAACGGAGTATATCCTATAACTAAGGCTGTGAAAGGAAGCAACTATTGTGACATTTCGATCTTCCTCGATAAGCGTTCAGCTAAGGGAAAGACTTTAATTATAGTCAGTACGATAGATAACCTTATAAAGGGGTCATCGGGTGCAGCCGTACAAAATATGAATATCATGTACGACTTTAATGAGACATCCGGCCTTACTTCTCCCCCTCCCTCCCCTTGATGAAAAAGACCAAAATAGTGCCAGCAGTATCTATCACGGGATTTACTTTCTCAGGAATATCAGCAGGACTCAAAAAATCTGGACAGAGTGACCTTGCACTAATCCTATCTGACAGGCTGGCTGTGGTTTCAGGCGTGTTTACCACCAACAACGTTAAGGCTGCCCCGGTAAAACTTGCTATGGAAAACATCGTGTCCCATAAAGGCAGGGCTATCATCATTAATAGCGGCAATGCAAATGCATGCACAGGGAAACAGGGGTTAAAAGATGCCAAAGATGTAATTCGTGAAACAGCTGAAGTACTTGCTGTCACACCCGAACATGTGTATGCTTCGTCTACCGGCATTATAGGTAGACCCCTCCCAAAGGACAAGATAATCAATTCGCTCCCGGAGCTTGTGAACACCCTATCACCCGACGGACTCGGCCGGACAGTTGATGCGATTATGACGACTGATACATTTCCAAAATCAATTGTAAAAACAATTCGACTCGGCTCAAAAACCGGGACAATCGCGGCGATCGCAAAAGGTGCAGGAATGATCTGCCCTAACATGGCAACAATGCTCTGTTTTATCGTCACAGACATATCATTAACTCCTGCCGCACTAGACACTGCTCTTAAAGAGGCGGTAGATAGTTCATTTAACATGCTTTCGGTCGACAATGATATGAGCACAAACGATACGGTAATGGCTATGGCAAACGGAGCGATCGGCAATAAGACCGCCGGGAAGAATTCGCCAGACTTCCCAAAATTCAAAAAAGCACTTAATGAAGTAACCTATTCTCTAGCTAAGATGATAGCAGAAGATGGCGAGGGTGCAACAAAGTACATTGAAGTAAAAGTTAAAAGTGCAAGAACTGAGGCTGATGCCAGAACCGCGGCCAAAGCGGTAGCCAGCTCTATGCTAGTCAAAACCGCAATTTACGGCAAAGACCCTAATTGGGGACGAATAATGTCTGCAATCGGATATTCGGGAGCCCATATCAATGAGGAAAAGACTGATATTTTCATTAATAATATCAGGCTGGTCCATAAAGGAGAGGGAACTGGCAAAGAGACCGTTATTCGAAAAACTCTCACAAATAATGCCATAGTTATTACTATCGATTTAGGCATTGGAACCAAAGGCGCAAGAGCACTTACATGCGACTTAACAGAGGGGTATATTGAAATAAATGCACACTACAGCACCTAATCCAGACACACGTTAAACATTAGTAAACTTGACACATATTCCGTACTCCTATATTTTAGATAAGTATGGTTTAATAAATGATTAAATAGTTCTCGAAGGAGATGGGGGAAATACTATGAAAAAACTTCTGCTTTTCTTTGTTGTCGCTTTATCACTTTTTTTCATCATCAGTGCAAATGCAGTGGAAGAAGAGTCCGAAGATTACATCATTAAAAAAGGGGACACTCTGTGGGGCATTTCAAATGCAGAATTGGAAGACACTTTTTTGTGGCCAAAACTATGGAATGTTAACCCTCACATTTTCAATCCTGACCTGATATACCCGGGCAGTAAAATAAGAATTCCATCTAGAGAAGAGTTGATGAGCATTCCCTCTATCCCAATGCGACGCCCTTCCCCTTCAAAGAAAACAACTGAACCGAAAACCGTCTACAAAATCCCGAAAAAACCGCTCAGGAAGCATATTATTGATAAAACTTTATTCATCACAAGCGGTTGGATAGCAGATGAGTTCCCTGCTATTGGAGAACTGGTATACTCACCGGGAGACCGTAAGATCCTCAGCAAGAATAATGTTGCATACCTAAAGTTCCCTGAAGAAGAGAAACCTTCTCTTGCAAGCATTGGAAAGACACCTTCATTAACGGTTGCAAAGAAAGTGAAAGTTAAATCTAATGATAAATTTTATGTAATCAGAAATGTGAAATTAGTAAAACATCCTGAAACAGGGGAAGAAGTAGGCCATCAGATAAGAGTCGCAGGTATCCTTGAATTAGTCGGGACAGACAGTGAAATGCCGAAAGCGAAAATCAGCGAAGCATTTGAGGAAATCAATATTGGAGACGGCCTGCTCCCTTACTTTGAAATGGTGCCGCCTCTAGAGAGTGCCTCACCTAGAAAACCAAACGTAAAAGGACATATTGTCGAATCACATTTAAATTCTGTACTGTCAGCTGAGGGACGTATTATCTTTCTTGATAAAGGAATCGTAGACGGTATTGAGCCCGGGGATGTTTTCTCAGTCTTTTCAGAATCCCCAACCAAAAGGCCTATAGGAAAAATACAGGTAGTATCGCTTCAATCTTCCACTTCCGGTGCAGTCATACTTGAAAGTGAGCAGGAGATTCTCATAGGAGCAAATTGGGGTCAGCGCAAATAGCATTCAAACGTATAATAAAAAAAGAGGGTGAGTAATATAAATTACTCACCCTCTTTTTTGTAGATCAATTATTTTTATGTACTAACCAAAGCCTTCAGCGCTTTCAGCCGGCTTGGATGTTTAAGTTTTCTTAGTGCCTTAGCTTCTATCTGCCTTACCCTCTCCCTCGTAATCGTAAGGTGTCTGCCTACTTCCTCAAGAGTATGGTCCCTGTCAACACCAATGCCAAATCTCATCCGGATGACCTTTTCTTCTTTCGGAGTGAGAGTACCAAGAACCTTCTTAATATATCCGGAGATCTCTTTCCCTTCTGCATCTGTATAAGGAGAAGGACTGTTTTTATCTCCAATAAAATCTTCCAACTCAGTATCTTCGTCACCAACAGGAGTTTGAAGCGCTATCGGATCCTGAATCGCCCTGAACACTTCTTCAACCTTTCTCGGAGGAACAGACAGCCTCTTAGCTATCTCTTCATCAGAAGGTTCTCTTCCGAGTTCCTGAGTCAGCTCCCTGGATGCCTTAGTGACCCTGTTATAGAACTCCATCATATGCACAGGAACCCTTATTGTCTTGGTTTGATCTATAAGCGCTCTGGTAATCGCCTGCCTGATCCACCAGGTGGCATATGTACTAAACTTAAATCCTTTTTCATGCTTAAACTTATCAACTGCCTTCATCAGGCCAATATTACCTTCCTGAATAAGATCAAGAAGCGGAAGTCCTCTTCCAACATAGTTTTTTGCAATATTAACAACGAGTCTTAGATTTCGGGTGATAAGCTCATTTTTCGCTTCCAGCACAAATGATTGGACACGATTAATTCTCTCCCACATTGCCAGCAGGGGTTCAACTTTCATTCCCGCTTCAGCCTCTACTTTACCAATGGTTCTCTGTGATCGGCCCAAAAGCTCTTCCATGGCAGCCAGTAGTCCGGCCCTAATCCTCTTTTTACCTTTTTCATTCTTAATGAGGATCTTTAACTCCTTAATTGACCCACCATAAGGCTCCAATTCGTCATTCAAATCCTCAACAACCTCAATCATCATGTCAAGCCTGAACAGCGTTGACTCAACGACATAGGAGCTTCGCTCCTCCTCTTCAACGTCCTTGTTGTCCTCATCTGCAAGGAATTCCTCTTCAATATGTTTCGTCAAAGGAACGTAACGTATTATTTCGGCAATGATTTCCTTACCTTCCTCCAGCTTCTTGGCTAATTCAACTTCTTCATCCTTGGTAAGGATGGAAATATCACCCATTGAATGGAAATAAGCTTGGACAAGGTCCTCAGTCTTCTCATACTCAGGAGTTTCGGCCTCTTCCAACGGGCTGCTCTCCTCGGAATCGACAATCTTAACTCCCATGTCACTGAGGAGATCCATCAGCTCTTCTATTTCATCTGGAGTAAAAAACTCAGAAGGCAGGGCATCATTAATCTCATCGTATGTAAGTACACCCCGCCTCTTGCCTACTTCAATGAGTTCATCAAATAAGTCTTTTTCTTTCATATTTTATCTTCCTCTTGACAATTAACTTACAAGTCTAACATAGTTTTTTAATAAATTCCACAGATTGTTATAACCCGACCTGACTTCTAAAATTACGCCAATATTTCAACGAATTTTACTTCACATTATTATTGCAATCGCAATACACTATAATTGACACCCCAAGTAGAATGCTTTCCAAAAAGCAAAACTATCCTTATTATCGGACTTTCTCAAACTAAAATTAACTATTACTACCAATTAATTAAATTTTATTAGATTATCCAAGTGAAGGACAATCATTTATGGCTGGCTGACCGCAGTCAGTTTCTGCAGAGTTAACGTCCCCTTTCGAATAAGTCAGCGAAATCTACGACAAAATTATTTACTTTAACTTGCCCATCGTCTTCTGCATATCCTCCCATGTCAGCCACTTATCTTTGGGATTTCTCATGAGGTAAGCTGGATGAAATGTCGGCATGACCGGGATATCATTATATTCAAAGAAATTTCCCCTCAATCTACTAATCGGATTATCCACTTTAAGCAACGCATTTGCAGACACTTTTCCGAGACAGACAATGACCCTTGGTTTAATTATATCAATCTGCTTTTCAAGAAAAGTGCGGCACTCTGATATTTCATCCCCTTCTGGATTACGGTTATGAGGCGGTCTGCATTTTACGATATTGGCAATATATACATCCTCACGTTTCATCCCTAGTTTGACTATTAGATTGGTAAGCAATTTCCCTGCATCTCCGACAAAAGGTCTTGCCTGAATGTCCTCATCCCTGCCCGGCCCCTCACCGATAAACATCAAGTCGGCATCAGGATTTCCTTCACCAAATACAATATTTTTCCGACCATTGCAGAGCTTGCACCGCTGGCACTCGCCTATTTCTGCCATTAGTGCAGTAAGCGTCTTCCGATGGCCGAGATCCGTTCCCGCAACCATGCCGGCGCTATCCGCTGGCAAAGAGACTCCCCTGCTCGATAATACATCTGAGAAAGCAGCACTTTTTACAGGCAGGTATTCAAAACCCAGCTCCCGGTAAAACTCCATCGCCTTTCTAACTTCATTAATAATGTCAGATCTATTATTCATTCGTAATTTACTACTACTCCCCCCACTTCAACTTTGTTCTCAATACCTTAAAATAATCCCTATCGTGCAAGATTTGAAATTTCGTCTTGTAATCAGCCTTTTTAATTCTGATCCTGTCACCGACCTTCAATGGATAGCCAACCTGCCCGTCCAGCGTCATATACACGTCATCACCGGTCCTTATATTCAGGTTAAGCACAAACGAATCCGGCAGTACAATCGGTCTACTCGTAAGTGTATGCGGACAAATCGGCGTAAGCAGAAATGATTCGAGAGTAGGATATAGAATCGGCCCTCCGGCTGAAAGGGAGTGGGCTGTTGACCCCGTAGGGGTGGATATTATCAGCCCATCCACTCTAAACGTCGTCACATATTGATTGTCTATATTAATGTCAATTTCAAACATCCTAGAGAGCGCACTCTTGTTTAATACAACATCATTAAGTGCATTATGATTGACTATTCGTTTACCATCTCGATACACATCTGCCAGCAGCATAATACGTTCTTCATAGCAACACTCCTGAGATATTATTGTATCGATATTCTGAATAACTTCATCTTTTGCAAGCTCTGTAATAAACCCAAGAGTTCCAAGGTTCACTCCGAGGATGGGGACCCCTTGGTCTCCAACAAGCCTTGCAACACCCAGAATAGTGCCATCACCACCAAATACAATAATGATATCCGACTTTGCAGGGATATCCTCTCTGCGGTAGCCTTCGGTATTAACTAGTAACGCAATGTCCTCTTCTATAAAGAACGTGACATTCTTTTCATTAAGTGAATCCAGGAGAGATTTGACAGCTTCAATTGCCTCCGGCTCATTCTTTTTTGCAAATATTCCAATTTTCTTCAAAGATCTATCCCGGTTATTTCAATTTCTCTGCTTTCCTCACCTGTATGGTTCAGACTTACATGAATAATTTTATCTGGCATTTCACTTTCACCATTTTCCGGCCATTCCACAACAGCTACTCCGTCTGAACCCAGATATTCATGCAGTCCGAGATCAGGCAATTCGTCAGCCGTTACTCTGTATAAATCAATATGGTAAAAGGGTACGGGGGTTTCATACTCTGCAATTATCGTAAAACTTGCGCTCGTTATATCACGTTCAGCTATTCCAAACGCCGATGCAATCCCTTTGACCATTGTAGTCTTGCCTGCACCGAGCTCTCCGCATAAACAGACTACATCACCCGGCTTAAGTCTTTCACCGAGTCTGTGGCCAATGCTCCTTGTCCCGGCATCGCTACTACTTTGAAGCCTCATCAGTCATAGCCCTGACCATGTCAGCCTTGCCGACTATCCCCACGACTGCCCCGTCTTTTAAAACCGGTAATAAATGGATATGCTGCTCAGCCATGATCGTTGCAATTTCATCCAGAGTAGTTTCTTCTTCGATAGACAGTACCTTCTTAGTACATATCTCATCGACCGTCATTGCCGCCATGTTCATTATTTCCTTCTCCATATTTTTGGAGCCAACCATAACATAGGCATCAAAGAGTCTGATAACGGTCGGTATATGCAAACGTTTGTTCTTCCGGATCAGATCATTTTCCGTAACTATGCCGACCATTTGCATACTGTCATCTACTACCGGTGTTCCGCTGATTTTATTGTCCATCAGCAATCGGGCAAGGGTTTCGACCGTATCTGCAGGCTTCACGGTAATAACATCTTTCGTCATAATTTCTTTCGCGTTTAGCATCCCACCTCCAATATATTATATATACATATTTTAGTGCATATTTATAGTACGTTGTGACTCATCTATACTACCACAATCCTATAAAACCGCCCTGCCTGCCGGAAACCAGTCCGTTTGAATATCTGTAAGAATAGAATTTGTCAGGATTACAAAATGTACAGTCTCCGGACTGCCATATGTTTTCATTTTGAATACCGGAACTTATGGCCTGAATTCTATTGGCCGCAGAAAGATCGATAACATATTTATCTCCCCTCCGGGCGAAGTAATCTCCCTCTCCCGTGGCTCTCTGCACTGCAGTCTTCACCTCTTCATCTACTTCATAACTGCACTGCCTTATGCTGGGACCTATGGCAATTAAAATATCTCTGGGAAGAGAGCCATATTCTTGCCCCATAGCAACAATTGTATTTTTCAGAATATCTGAAACTGTCCCCCTCCACCCTGCATGGACGGCTCCCGCTATCTGTTTTTTTGGATCGTATACGATTATAGGCACACAGTCAGCTACCAGCACGCCTATCAGAAATTGCTTCCTTGATGTTATCACCGCGTCCGCTATCACAGGCTCAGTTAGTGAATCAACAACCTTTATTATGTTCGTATGTTTTTGAATAGG
>PJEL010004288.1_pt1 | contig 11852 bp, 8 predicted proteins | sample 1853271 | NCBI WGS metagenome assembly PJEL01 (sample SAMN08108733, study PRJNA415343) | Invertebrate metagenome, whole genome shotgun sequencing project. | host: Globobulimina | place: Sweden: Gullmar Fjord | collected 2015-08 | reverse complement strand
GAACATTTGCATGTTCAGGGCTTTTCTTGAAATTCGAAAACTTATGTTTCGAAAGACATACGATTATGCGCGGTTATGACGCTTACGCTCGTTTTCAGTCAAGAAACGCTTACGAACACGAATGTTCAGCGGCGTTACTTCTACTAGCTCGTCATCATCGATGAACTCAAGCGCTTGCTCAAGTGTCATTTCGATATGTGGAGTCAGTACTTGTGCTTCATCGGTACCCGATGCACGCATGTTAGTTAGCTGCTTACCTTTCAGACAGTTAACAGTCAAGTCGTTTGCACGAGCGTGAAGACCAACAACTTGACCTTCATAAACTTCTGCAGCGTGGGTAATAAACAGACGACCACGAGCTTGAAGGTTAAACAATGCGAATGTCAGTGCTTTACCCGTTGCGTTAGAGATCAATACGCCACGTGCACGTTGACCAATATCGCCGCCTTTCACTGGACCGTAATGGTCGAATGAATGGTAAATAAGACCAGAACCTGAAGTGGCTGTCATAAAGTCAGTTTGGAAACCGATTAGACCACGGCTAGGGATAACGAAGTCGATACGTACACGACCCTTACCGTCTAACTGCATGTCTTTCATGTCACCCTTACGGATACCAAGCTTCTCGATAACGCTACCTTGATGCTCTTCTTCAACGTCAACAGTCAAGTTTTCGAACGGCTCACACATCTCGCCATCGATCTCTTTAACGATAACTTCTGGACGAGAAACAGCTAGCTCGTAACCTTCACGACGCATGTTTTCAATCAAGATTGAAAGGTGAAGTTCACCACGACCCGATACGCGGAAACGATCCGGGCTGTCAGTCTCTTCAACACGTAGTGCAACGTTATGAACAAGTTCCTGCTGCAGACGCTCAAGGATGTTACGTGAAGTCACGTACTTACCTTCTTTACCAGCGAATGGAGAGGTGTTGACCTGGAAGGTCATCGTTAGTGTTGGCTCATCAACAGACAATGCAGGCAATGCTTCTACTGTAGTCGGTGCACAGACAGTGTCTGAAATTTGTAGCTGACCAAGACCAGTAATGGCAACGATATCACCGGCGTTAGCAATCTCAACTTCATTACGTTCTAGACCCATGTAACCTAATACTTGGCCCATCTTGCCATTACGTTTCTTGCCATCAGCACCAATAATAGTGACCTGTTGGTTTGTTTTAACGCTACCACGCTTGATGCGACCAATACCGATAACACCCACGTATGAGTTGTAGTCGATTTGAGAGATCTGCATCTGGAAATCACCATCAGCATCAGCGTCAGGGAATGAAACTTTCTCAACGATAGTTTCAAACAGAGGAGTCATGTCACCCTCTGATACTTCTGGATCAAGAGAAGCGAAACCATTTAATGCAGAAGCATAAACGATTGGGAAGTCTAGCTGATCATCGGTAGCGCCTAAGTTGTCGAAAAGATCGAATACTTGATCGATAACCCAATCAGGACGAGCGCCTGGACGGTCAATCTTGTTGATAACAACAATAGGCTTAAGGCCTTGAGCAAATGCTTTCTTAGTTACGAAGCGAGTTTGCGGCATAGGGCCGTCAACCGCATCAACAAGAAGCAGTACTGAATCAACCATAGAAAGAACACGCTCAACTTCACCACCGAAATCGGCGTGACCAGGTGTGTCCACGATGTTGATGCGGTAATCATTCCACTTGATGGCCGTATTCTTTGCCAGAATCGTGATTCCACGCTCCTTTTCAAGATCGTTCGAATCCATCACCCGCTCAGTGGCTTCTCCTCGAGTTTCAAGGGTTCCAGACTGCGCCAGCATCTTGTCTACCAGGGTAGTTTTACCATGGTCAACGTGTGCAATAATGGCGATGTTACGTAAATTCTCTAACACAGATAAACCTCTTACCATCAAAATATAGGGGGTATTTGTAACAGCTTTAATAATAGCTGTTGCAATAAAAAACGTGCCATTCTACTCTAGCCGAGGGCTCTCGCACAGGATTATTTTTTAGTCAGCTATGAATAATCCCTATTAGACACATTCGCACCAGCTTGGTGAGCGCACCAACATCGAACACTGGGCGCACCAACTTAGTGCAACCGTCTATAACCGTTCATTGCCCACCAACTCAGTTCCCATATAAATCATAGACTTAAATAATTGGCATGACTCTAGCTTTATAATAAAGACAGAAGCCAAACTCATATTTGAGCGCTAAAGAATTTAAATATAAAAAGGGCAACCCCTTTACCCTACTCGGAGACTTAGAATGTCAGCAGAATCAGTTTTACAACAACTCGAAGAATTAGAAGTTAAGTTTGTTGATTTGCGTTTTACCGATACGATAGGTAAAGAGCAGCACGTTTCCATCCCAAGCCATCAGGTTGATGCAGACTTTTTCGAAGACGGCAAGATGTTTGACGGTTCTTCAATCTCAGGTTGGAAAGGCATTAACGAATCAGACATGGTATTGATGCCTGATCCTGCAAGTTTCGTACTTGACCCTTTCACAGCAGAAACCACCGCGAACATTCGTTGTGACATTTTAAACCCAGGCACATTGACAGGTTACAACCGTGACCCTCGTTCGATTGCGAAAAAAGCCGAAGAGTACCTACGCTCTACAGGTATCGCTGACACGGTATTGATTGGTCCAGAGCCAGAATTCTTCCTTTTTGATGATGTTAAGTACGGCGCAGACATGTCAGGTTGCTTCTACAAGGTAGATGCAGAAGAAGCAGCATGGAACTCAGGCACTCATTACGATGAAGGCAATAAAGGCCACCGTCCAACAGTTAAAGGCGGTTACTTCCCGGTTGCACCTGTGGATTCTTCACAGGACCTGCGTTCTGCAATGTGTCTCGTTCTTGAAGAGATGGGACAAGTCGTTGAAGCACATCACCACGAAGTGGCAACAGCCGGTCAGAACGAAATCGCGACTCGCTTTAATACGCTTACACTGAAGGCCGATGAAGTTCAGGTACTTAAGTATGTTGTTCATAACGTTGCTCACGCTTACGGTAAGACAGCGACCTTTATGCCTAAGCCGATCGTTGGTGACAACGGTAGCGGTATGCATGTTCACATATCTCTTGCTAAAGACGGTGTTAACCTTTTCGCCGGTGACAAGTACGGTGGATTGAGTGAAATGGCCCTGTTCTACATAGGTGGTATTATCAAGCATGCGCGCGCCATCAACGCTTTTGCTAACCCGGCGACTAACTCATACAAGCGTCTTATCCCGCATTTTGAAGCGCCGGTAATGCTTGCATATTCTGCCGCTAATCGCTCAGCTTCTATCCGTATCCCATTGGTACCAAGTCCGAAAGGACGTCGTATTGAGCTACGTTTCGGTGACCCTATGGCTAACCCATACCTGGCATTCTCTGCAATGCTAATGGCTGGTCTTGACGGTATCAAAAACAAGATCCACCCGGGTGAAGCGATGGACAAAGATCTTTATGATTTGCCACCAGAAGAAGCGGCTGAAATCCCAACAGTTGCCACTTCACTGGAAAATGCACTCGAGTGTCTGGATGCTGACCGTGAATTCCTGACTCATGGCGACGTATTCTGTAATGACTTCATCGATTCTTATATCGCACTTAAGTCTGTTGATGTTGAGCGTGTAAACCAAACGACTCACCCACTTGAATTTGAGCTTTATTACAGCCTGTAATATGTAACTGATTCAGATGTAACATCGATACAGCCCTGGATATTTCCGGGGCTTTTTTATTGCCATCCCCCAACTCATTCCCCTTGGCTCTACATCAGCTTAAACCTCAGAAAATCATATTGGTTATTTTTTTGGCTATATCTATTTTGCTCTACTAACCTAATAACTACATTAAATTTTTTGCAGATCATGATGATGATGAAACCTTTAACCTGCCTTCTGTTTATTCTCACGCTAGTCGCTTGTGGTGGAGAGAAACCCCAACAGCAAATAACCATCGCGATCAATCCCTGGCCAGGTTATGAATTGCTCTATTTAGCCGAAAAGAAAGGCTTCTTCGAAAAAGTAGGCATCAATATAAAACTGGTACAAACCGCCACCTTATCGGACGCTCAACGGGCCTACATCAATGGGCGAGTCGATGGTTTTACCAGTACCATAGTGGAAGCCGTTCAGGCGCAGGAGTTTGGAGGAGAACCATTAACCATTGCACTACTCGCCGACTATTCAAACGGTGGCGATGTGATTTTAGGAAGCAAGTCGTTTCAATCCATTACCGATTTAAAAGGTAAGAAAGTCGGTTGTGAAGTCAGCTCTCTCGGGATCTACATCTTGGCAAGAGCATTAGCGGTATCGGACTTGTCGCTCGATGATGTTCAAATTGTGAATATGGAACAGGGAAATGCCCACCAAGCGTTAGCCTATGGACAGATAGACGCCATGGTTACCTACCCTCCCTACTCTTTCGATATCCTGAATGACAAGAAGCTCGCAAGTCATCGGATATTCACCACCGCAGAGATCCCCAACGAAATTCTCGATACTGTATCTCTATCGAAAGAGGTCATTGCCCGAAATCCGAAGTTAACGTCTCAACTGCAACAAGCTTGGCAACTGGCAATGGATTATCTGGAACAGCATCCGGAAGAAGCCGTAAAGCACATGGCTGAACGGGAACAGATCTCAGAGATCGAATTCAACCAGGCGCTAAGCGATATTCACCTGTTATCCAGCATGGAACAAAAGCAACTATTCGTGGATAAACAGAAGCTTACTAAGCTTTCAAAGTCGGTTTGCAACACTCTCAATCAAGTTGGTGCCTTTAATAGCTCCTGTCTACATGTTGAATCTCTATTTCACTCAGGCATTTAGAGTATATGGCACCGAGCAGCTATCGACATAGCATAGGGTTCAGGCTCAATCTCAGCACGCTGATCATAGGGTTTATTATCTGCGTGATCTTGAGTGGTTACTTTATTCAGGAGACACAGGAACGACTTAAAGTTCAAGCCCATCATGAATTAACCCAAATAACGGACTCATTAAAGCTTGCCCTTGAAACGAACCCAAAGACCAGCAATATGGTCAGAGTGGTTGGCGTGTTGGCCACTTACCCTAACATCACGCGCCTCACCGTCATTAAGGCCTCAGATCTCAGCATTAGCGCCGATAGCTTAGTACAAAACAATGGTAAAAGAGCCAACCTGGTATTTTCCGATACCATTATGAAGCTCATCAATAATCCCGCTAAGAGTAGTCAAAGAGACCAGGGTAAATTGATAGATAACAGCCTTCATCAATCAGTAAAATTCCACTTGGTCGATCCCCAGGCTAACCGATTAAAGCCCTACATTATCTACCTCGAATATAACAAACAAGCCCTTGAAGGCTCCCTGCATCAAGCCAGAAATCACTTAATGTTGATTGTGATTGGCGGGTTAATTTTACTCTTGTTGATTAATATTTTCATTCAACGAATCGTCGTGTTAAAGCCGCTTTCAAAGATGACGCAACAGCTATTAAATCAAGATAACAGCGAGCAGATTCCAGAACCTCTGCAAGTGTCTACTAATGATGAATTTAGCATTCTGGCAAATAGTTATAATGGTTCAATCCATAAACAACTGCTGCAAAAAGCTGAGGTCGAAAAATCACACCGATATATCAAGAACATGGCTAGCGCACTTCCGGTGCATTTACTGTATGTCGATATCGACAAAAAAATTCAGTTTATCAATCAATATAGTCTGCAGTGGTTAGCCAAACCGATGGCGGAGGTGTTAACGCAAACTTGCCGACAGGTACTCCCAAGTCAATTGTTCAGTTTAATAGAGCGGCCCATTGAAACTGCGTTACTGGGTGATTCAATCACCTTAGATGCTGAGTTTTCACACAAAAATATTAGTCTTTTTTTTCATATCACCCATATACCGGATATCGATAACGAGGGGAGAATAAAAGGAATATTTATCTGTATTGAGGATAGAACCCTGACAAGAGATAACGAAAAGAAGATTGAGAGATATGCCCACCAGCTTGAGATGAACAACCTGGCTTTAGATGATGCCCGTGCAACCGCCGAAGCGGCTGCACAGTCTAAATCGGAGTTTCTTGCCTGTATGAGTCATGAGATCCGCACACCGATGAATGGGGTTTTAGGTATGCTCACCCTACTAGACCGTACAGCCCTAGATCAAAGCCAACGTAATCACTTGCATACAGCTCAAGGCAGCGCAAGAAACTTGCTAGGTTTAATCAACGACATTCTTGATTTTTCAAAAATTGAGTCAGGAAAGTTACCCATAGAGTCCGTTAATTTTAACTTGACCAATCTACTCAATGAAACCATTCGCCCTTTAGCCATTCGCGCACAAGAGAAAGGCATTGAGCTTGTTAGTGACGTCACCGACATAAAGTCACAGAGCTTTAAAGGCGATCCCACTCGCATCTCTCAAGTACTGACAAACCTGATTGGAAATGCGATTAAATTTACCGAGAAAGGCAGTATCACCGTTTATGTGAAACTGAGTGACGATATCGAACCGCGACTCAACTTCTCTGTTGAAGATACCGGTATTGGCTTGGCATCGAGTCAGCTTGAAAAGCTGTTCGAACCTTTCACTCAGGCCGATAGCTCGACGACTCGTCACTTTGGCGGAACCGGCCTGGGGCTCTCTATCGCTAAACGTCTTACAGAGCTCATGGGGGGAGCTATTTCGGTGGTAAGCACAGAAGACAAAGGCAGTAAATTTAGTTTCAATGTTCGAGTCGAAATCGCGAGCAAAGATGATCTGTATGCCACAGACCTGAACTCCCTACCCATTCTTTTCTTTAGCCGAGGAACGCGAGCCGATCAAGTTCTGGGAAAAACGCTCAACTTATTAAATGCCAGTCTTAAGGTCGTCAAAGCGACCCGGTTGGCGGATTTAAAACCGACAAGTATTTCGGATACATATCGACCTAAACTCATAATTATTCACCTCCCTGCAGGACAAGAGGCCATAGAAACCGAGCTTGCGAAACTGGCGAGCAATACAGATTTACCCGATACACCAATCCTACTATTCATTGCAGCCATTGATGAATCAATCATGACTCAATACCTCAATGAACAAATTTTCACCTACCTCTGTAACCCATTGCATTTAGAGCAACTATTGATAGCGTTAAAACAGATAGACCAAACGGCCCCTCACCTTGTTCAACGGCTTGCTCCGCAAACTCAAAGAGATTGGGATCTGAAAAGCTATTTTGAAGATAGGCTTCCCAAGTTGCTCCTTGTTGAAGACAACAAAACCAACCAAATGGTGGCTCAAGGGATCATTGCCGAATTCGGTCTGGAGATAGACATTGCATCAGATGGGGAGCAGGCCATTGAGATACTGAAAGATTCGATAACCTCACCATATCAATTAATTTTTATGGACTGCCAAATGCCGCGTTTAGACGGCTATCAAACGACTCAGATGATCAGGGCCGGTTATACGGGTCATCAATACAAACATATTCCCATCATAGCGATGACGGCGAATGCGATGGTGGGTGACCGAGAGCGATGCCTACAAGCTGGGATGAATGACTACATATCTAAACCACTAGACCCCGATGATATTAAGCAAGCCTTATTAAGTACGCTAACTGGCCATGGTACAGAAAGCGAGATGAGGAACTGACTCTGGGCAGACTATAATGATTATTGAACAACTTGGCCTTCTCTACTCGTGCTATAGCTTAGTTATCTGGATAAAATATGTGGAATAGGCTTCAGCCATACAGAACATCAATCATTTTATTATCGGCGCTCTTCATTGGTGGCGGTATAGGAATCGTCTTTCCTGAGCTTGCATTAATGCTTAAACCTATAGGGCAAATCTTCCTTAACCTGCTCTTTATGATCATTGTCCCCTTAGTCGCAATCAGCGTTACCTCTTCTATAGCGCGTATGGAAGATCTCAATAAGCTTGGGGCCATTCTTGTTAGCATATTACTGATATCTGTGATTATGGCTATTATCCCTGCTATCGGAATTCTCGGCTTAGCCATGCTGTTCGACCCCGCACAGGGAGTCTCATTAGATCTCAATCAAAATCTTCAAACATCTGTTGGCGATATTGATTTTGTAGGCTTATTAACTACCAGCGACTTTGCAGGCTTGCTGTCCAAGTCGAATATACTCGCCCTGATTATTATGTCAGTGCTATCAGGGATCGCCATTGGGCGCTCGGGGGAGGATGGTAAAAAAATATCATCATTATTAGACAGTCTCAATACTGTTATCATGAAACTCGTCGCGATAATTATGCTTGCTGCCCCCCTAGGCTTGGGTGCCTATTTCGCTTCCACCATGGCCAGTCAAGATCCGGAGCTGATTTTAACTTTTGCCCGTACCATTGGACTATTCTTTATTGCCTCACTTATCTACCTGACCTTGGGATCCACATTGTATGCCTGGGTAGGTGGGGGGAAACAAGGAATTAAGGTGTTTTGGAGAAATGCTATCGCTCCGGCAGCGACAGCACTGGGCACGAGTTCCTCTTTAGCCACGCTACCGGTGAACCTTCGCGCTGCAGTTAAAATGGGAATTAAGGAAGAGATTGCCGACATCTGCCTCCCATTGCTGGTGAACCTTAATAAAGGCGGAGCATCTATGATCACCGCCCTCAAGATTATTTTCATTTATTCACTGTTGGGATTAGCATTTACACCAGAAGTCTTTGTTATCACCATTCTTATTTCATTGTTATCTGCATTTATCATCGGTGGCATTCCCGGAGGGGCATTTTTAGGAGAGATCTTCATTGTCACAACCTTAGGCCTTCCTTTTGAAACCATTCCAATTCTAGTCGTGATTGGGACAGTAACCGATGCCCTCTCCACTGTGATAAACGTGATACACGATCTTAATGCGACTCAAATAATCGAGCGAATAAACAAATGGGCCCCACAATAGATTAGCAATAACTAAACTGCTGATTCCCAAAGACAATAATGAATAAAAAATAGACATAAAGAGAAATCTCGACTAGGATTCTTGTGACACAGGTCACACTAATTGATAAAAAGGAATCTGCATGAACAATAAAATCAAAGCAACCTTAGTCTCATTGTCTCTGCTCTTCACATCCACAAGCTACGCAGCCATGTCAGATATTGCTGTCTGCAATGACTGTTCTGCTCAGGAAGTTAAAACACTTATTGATAATGAAACATCTGCAAATATTTATGTAGTGGACTTCGTAAACCGCACTGCACAGAAGTTTACCTCAAGCGATGAAAATGGCTCTCAGCCAATTGCAATAGCGATGTCAATTAGTGAGCTTAACACCATTAATCAACGCTACGAGTACCGTAAAACACATTTGCGCGCCCTTAACCCAAGTTCAAAATAATTCTCAGCCCCTCCGGAGATAAGGCCTTCGATATGTCGAAGACCTTATCTTATACCAATCGATATAACTCGCTCAGCAGAAACCGAATCGACAGATATGACAACATAGCGATGTTCATAAATCTCTATCTTTACGATATCCGCCCCAAACAGGCCTTCTGCTCCACTGTTTTATCTTAAGATAAAAAACACTAGACGACCGGTCTATTCTTTATTATTCTAGCGATATGAAAACAGACACTCAACTGACACGCCAGCATATTATCGACTCTGGCTATACACTTATTTCCAGCAAAGGCTTCTCAAATGTTGGCCTGTCGCAGATCTTAAAATTTTCCGACGTCCCAAAAGGCTCTTTTTACCACTACTTCAAGTCAAAGGAGCAGTTCGGTGAAGAGATCATTAATAGCTACTTTAAGACTTACCTTAGCGCAATCGATGAACTTTTTGACCCGAAGAAAGGCTCAGGCCTGGAACGCCTAATGGAATATTGGTTACGCTGGCAAGCGACTCAAAGCGATACCTGTATCGATCAAAAATGCCTCGTAGTGAAATTAAGTGCCGAAGTAGCCGATCTGTCTGAGCCTATGCGTTTAGCATTAAAAACAGGCTCCGAAGGTGTTATCAGTCGTATTGCAAACTGCATTGAAGCGGGTGTTGAGGACGGCTCAATTCCTGAAATGCATGGGTTTAATACCGCTGAAATGCTCTACCAGATGTGGCTAGGTGCAAGCTTGATGAATAAGCTAAGCCGAGACCCAAAAGTAATTGAACGTGTACTCGAGGCAACTCGAACGCAACTTGGTCAAACCGTTTCAACAGCAAATTAACCAACAATATCTATCTCCCCGCCTATGATTAAGGCGGGTATTTTTTAACGAAGAACTAGACGACTGGTCTACTAACCTCAATTGTTAAGACTGGTCGTAAAGATAGGAAAAATTATGTACAGCTTTGATTATTACAACCCAACACATATCAGTTTTGGCGAAGGCAAGATTACCGAACTGGATAAACTGGTCCCAAGCAAGGCTAAGGTACTCGTCCTTTTCGGCGGTAATAGCGCGAAACGCACGGGTACTTTAGATGAAGTAAAAACGGCATTAGGTCAGCGTGACATCGTTGAGTTTGGCGGCATAGAAGCCAACCCCACCTACGAAACCTTGATGCAAGCAGTCACTGTCATTAAAGAAGAGAAGATTGATTTTCTTCTGGCTGTCGGTGGTGGCTCCGTAATTGATGGGACTAAATTCGTTGCCGCAGCGGCGCTGTTTGAGGGTGAGCCTTGGGATATCCTGCTAAGTTGGGGGGCTAAGGTGATAGAGGCGATGCCATTTGGTACGGTGCTCACTCTGCCAGCAACCGGTTCAGAGATGAACAGCGCCAGCGTCGTCACTCGAAAAGAATTTCAAGCCAAACTCTCCTTCATGAGCGACCACGTATTTCCACAATTCTCAGTACTGGACCCCACTAAAACCTTCACGCTGCCCGAGCGTCAGGTTGCTAACGGCGTTGTCGATGCCTTTATCCATATTACCGAGCAGTACTTAACTTACCCGGTTAATGCGCCCGTGCAGGACAGATTCGCCGAAGGTTTACTACAGACCTTAATCGAACTGGGTCCAAAGGCACTGAGTCAGCCTGATGACTTCGATGTCAGAGCCAACCTGATGTGGGTGGCCACTATGGCACTGAGCGGTGTCATTGGTAAAGGTATCCCCCACGACTGGGCAACTCATATGATTGGCCATGAGTTAACCGCACTATACGACATAGATCACGCTCGTACTATCGCAATGATCTTGCCGGGAATGCTTGATTGCCGACGTGATAGCAAACAGGAAAAGCTACTGCAATATGGCGAGCGGGTTTGGGGAATCACCCAGGGCACGATTGATGAAAGAATCGATGCCGCTATTGCCAAGACCCGTGAATTCTTCGAAGCCATGGGGATCAAAACCCGCCTTTCTGACTACGATCTTACGGCAGCAAGTATTGACGAAATCATGACTAAACTTGAAAAGCATGGCATGACAGCACTCGGTGAGAAACAAGATGTCGATTTAACCATGAGTCGCAAAATTCTAGAACGTAACTTATAGACTATGACCAGTTGCAGGTCGATCGCGCCGATCGCCTGCAGGCTAAAACCTTACAGAAGATACGAGTAAACGGGATAATAAAATGAACATATTGATGGTACTGACTTCTCACGACAAGCTTGGCGATACAGGATTAAAAACAGGTTTTTGGTTAGAGGAATTTGCGAGTCCTTACTACCGTTTTAAAGACAAGAACTTCAACATCACGTTAGCATCGCCAGCTGGCGGACAGCCGCCACTGGATCCAACCAGTGAGCAACCAGACTTTCAAACTGCTGCAACAGACCGCTTCAATCAAGACAATGAAGCCCAACAGCAGTTAGCTACCACTCTTACTCTGGCCAGTATTAAAGCCGAAGATTATGACGCCATCTTCTACCCTGGCGGTCACGGTCCACTGTGGGATCTGACCAACGAC
>PJEL010004287.1_pt1 | contig 11852 bp, 8 predicted proteins | sample 1853271 | NCBI WGS metagenome assembly PJEL01 (sample SAMN08108733, study PRJNA415343) | Invertebrate metagenome, whole genome shotgun sequencing project. | host: Globobulimina | place: Sweden: Gullmar Fjord | collected 2015-08 | reverse complement strand
CCAATGCCTCTTTTATAACAATTTTAGTGTTTTCCCAAATTTGAACAGGATCATGCTCAACCCAACCTGGCTTTTTACAGATCTGGTCATGTTCCCTTTGTCCTGCGCTGATAATAGAGCCTTGTTTATCGAAAATAATGAACCGAGTGCTGGTTGTCCCTTGATCAATGGCACCAATGTACTGTTTCATGGGAACCTCCCTAATACGTGTTTGAACGAAAACGCACCCAACTGCTGCGTTGCTGCAAAATTTTGCCAAATTATAATCGGGCCTCATGTACAGTAGTACACTCCGGTTTTAAAATTTCTTACGCCTTGCATTTGAGCAATTTTTCGCCCAAACGCAGGGCTTTCAGTCATGCACTATTTAAGCCTTATTATTTTGTATCAAAAGCTATCTTACCTTCAAAATCAAAAATAATTACCCGGATATCTAATATATTGTTTGAAAATTTTTCTGCATTTTCTTTTATTTTTTCTGCGACAATAGATACTAATTCTGGATATTTCGGATAGATATATGAAAAAGCATGTCTGGCTGTATTGGCAAATTCTATATTTGTAATCAGTTTCTCATCTTTTATAATCTGCCTTGCCCATAGAGCCAATTGTTTTAATGTAAGCTCTGATTTTGCCGCATGGGTATGTTCAAACCCCAACGCCATTTTTACAGCTTTTCCAAAAAAAATCGTATACACAAGCTTTTTAATCCGTGGATTTAAACATGCCATATCAATGGATGCTTTAAAAAAATCTCCGGTTTGGATAAATGCTTCTTCTTCAACAGATTCAAATATATCCATGGCATATCGTTCACTTCGTCGACCTGTTGTAAAAAAGAGCGTATCCTCTCCATTTGCAGCAGCAACAGATATCCCGGACTTGATGGTTGCAATATATGCATCATGAGACATGGGCGTTACGATACCTGTTGTACCTAAGATTGAAATTCCTCCCAAAATACCCAAACGGGCATTAAGTGTTTTTTTAGCCAGCAGTTCTCCCTTTGGTACAAAAACCTCCACATGAACATGATGACGAAAAGGTAGACAGAGCTGTTGATAGGTCTGGTAAACTGCTTCTTCAATCATCTGTCTGGGACCAGAATTAATAGCAGGGTTTCCCACCTCTACCTCAAGCCCTGGTTTGGTAACCATTCCAACCCCTTTACCACCAGTAATGGTTACACCAGGAGCACCTGATTTCAGATTGATAATAGCCCCTATTTCAGCTTTATGTGTAATGTCCGGGTCATCTCCGGCATCCTTGATCACAGATGCTTCACAGTGGGTGCTGGAAAAAGTGGTTATATTATGGACAGGAATCACTCGGGTTTCCCCGGTTAAAAACCGGATCTCAACCTTTTTAGGGGATTGGCAGGTGAGCAGTGTCAAAAGACCTGCTTTTACGGAAGCCGCTGCTGCAGCTCCGGTTGTAAACCCTTTCTTTAATTTCTTAGTACTCATGAATTCTTCTTTGTTTGTTTATATGTCAAACATGTGGCAATTAGTTTTTTTGCACAATTCGCATTGCTGCCAAAATGTATGTGAAGGTATGATCCAAGTGTATTATTTATCTGGTACCCTTTTAAAGAAATATCCTGTCCGGCACGGGATGTAACATGATAGACATTCTCAATATCTGTTTCCGGGTTCTTAAGAGATGAATAATGAAATTCATGTCCCCTTAACACATCTCCTTTGTTTCCAATGATGGTGTCGCAAGTCAGGGTGATCTCTCTATACCCCAGAGATCTTAATTTTTTCGACATTTGAACTTTAAAATCAAAACAGCCTGACATCGTATACGAGGCTGACTCATCCATGCCTGACATTTGGTCACATAAGAACATAAACCCGCCACATTCTGCATATATGGGCATTCCTTTGTTTGATAGAGACTTAATCTGGTTTAGCAATGGTTTGTTCTCAGTCAATTTTTGGGCAAATATTTCAGGATATCCCCCTCCAAGATACACACCATCAACATCTTGGGGCAATGTGTCACCATTTAAGGGGGAAAATTCAACAACCCTGGCCCCCCATTGTTTTAAAACTTCGATATTATCCGGATAATAAAAACAAAAAGCTTTATCTTTCGCCAACGCAATGGTTGGGGATTTATCACCCGTTGGAGATTTACCCATTGGAGCTTTCTTGGATATATCAATACCCGATATATGAATACCTGGTAAATCATGTGGGTTCTGTGTCTTTTTTTCTTTTGATTCATATGGATCAAGGCTTGAGATTAAAGCGTCCATGTCTATATGGTCATGAACCATGGATGTAAGCGTGGATAATACTTCGGGTTTTATATCTAGTTCTTCTGCAGTTACCAGGCCCAGATGTCTTTCCGGCATAACTATACTATCGTTTCTTGGCATAAAGCCAAGGCATCTTGTCGTACAACTTTGCTCGACTGCTTTTTTTAGATAATCATAATGCCGAGGACTACCTGTCTGGGAAAAAATTACACCGGCAATGTTAAGTTCAGGATCAAAGGTTTCAAATCCTTTAACAATAGCTGCAGCACTTCTTGCCTTTCCTTTTGCACTGACAATTAGAATAACAGGCAAGTTTAACCATTTGGCCATTTGAGCGGTTGAACCAGCTTCTGACAGACCATCATACCCGTCAAATAACCCCATAACACCTTCAACCACAGCGATATCGCAATGATTGATTTTTGCTTCAAAAAGTTTTTGGTTATATGAGTGTGAAAGCATCCACGAATCTAAATTATAACTGGTTCTTCCAGCAATTTTTGCATGATGACCAGGATCTATAAAATCTGGGCCCACTTTAAACGGCGCAACCTTGTAACCCTGTTGTTTTAAATAAGCTAAGATGGCAAGACTGATTGTGGTTTTACCAGTGTTGCTTCCAGTCGCTCCGATTACAAAACCTTTAGGAAAGGATGAGCCCGATAAGGATGAAGGATGAAGGATGAAGGATGAATTCATTATTTACCTTTGATTTTCATTTTTACTTTTTTTACGCATGTGGTCATGATTGCCATCAGTTCACCGGCTTCAATGATTAATTCTTTCAATTTCCTGTCCGATACTATATTGGCTTCAACCAATAACTCCATCCAATAACAGCTTTCTTCCAATTCTTGCATCCCGCCCTGCAATTTACTGATAAATTCTGCATCGGATCTGGCTCTTATTCCCTCTCTATAGTGTGCACCCACAGATGTCCCTGAACGAAATAACTGCTTTCCAATTATCTGGGCTTCTGTTGTCTTAGGCAACGCAGAATAAAGTCTGATGATTCTAAGTGAAAAATCTTTTGTCCGTGTTTTCAGATCCTGCATTTACCTATCCGAATTTATTAATTTTTTTTTCGCCCTTTTCATCCTTCATCCTTCATCCTTTTTCAGTAGCTTTCTGTTTTTCCACTGGCCATAAGAATAAGTGCGTTGACAATGGATGCAGCAATATTTGACCCCCCTTTTCTTCCCACATTTGTGATATAGGGAAAATCAAGTTTCATCAATTCTTCTTTAGACTCTGCAGCATTTACAAAACCAACCGGAAAACCAATGACAAGTGCTGGATCTGCTTTTTTTTCTTTAATTAATTCTATCAATCTCAATAGAGCCGTAGGGGCATTGCCTACAACATAGATACCACCCCCGACATCTTCACAGGCCATGTCTACTGCAGCTAATGCTCTTGTAGTGCCATCATTTTTGGCTTTCTTAGCAACATTTTCTTCTGCGATAATACAATTGACTTCACCACCGAATTGAGTAATCTCTTTTGTACGAATCCCTACTCTAGCCATGTTTGTATCAGTAAAAATTTTACATCCGGATTGAATGGCTGCAATACCTTTTTCTATGGCATCCTTATTAAAGCGGATGGTCTTAATATATTCAAAATCTGCTGAAGTATGTATCATTCTACGAACAATGGGCCATTGTTTATCATCAAATTCGTGATCGCCAGCTTCTGCTTCTATTATCTTAAAGCTTAAATTTTCTATCTCTTGTGGTTTCATTATGGAACACCTGTTGTATGCGGTTATTTACAAAATATCGAAGTATTGAATACCATCTTTGCCTTTGCTTTGGCAACTTCTTTTGGCCTATATTTATTGATGGAATTAGATAAGGACTGGCTATTATTTTGACGCCATCAGCTTGTTGATGCTGACGATATACTCTTTATTCTGGCAGGGTTTTGAGAGGTGATCAATTCGTTTATCTTCTTTTTTCAAATCTTGAATAGATTCTAAAAAATTAATGTTTCCGGATATAAATAAAATGGGTACCTCTTTGTTTATCTTTCGGATGTGTCTGTAAACATCCATTCCATTTATTTCACCCAGCAGCATATAATCCAGGCTGACAAAGTCGTATTGATTTCTTTCAAACAGATCGATCGCTATTCGCCCGTTCTGGGCGATATCGACTCTGTGTCTGCATGGTTCTGATGTTAATATTCTGTATTGTATTTCTGAAATGGCGGGTTCATCTTCAACCAGAAGAACATTTTTTTCAAAATAGGTACATTCCTGTTTCAAAGTACTAATTTCTACTTTTGTGAGTTCTTTTTCTGTCACAGGTAAACATATTTTAAATGTTGTACCAAGACCAGTGGTTGATTTAACCGCGATACTGCCCTTATGCTGCTCAACATATTTTTTGATGTTGCTCATCCCATACCCAGTACCCTTTATCCCAGGTTTATAGGAACCTGTGACATCTCTATTTCCTTTAAGGGTAAACGCAGGCTCATAAATGTTCTCTATTTGATTTTCAGGGATCCCACACCCATTGTCTTCTATATCAAAACAGACCAAACTTTGGGTCCCATAAGTTCTAAGAATAATTTTGGGTTGATCCACAAGACTTAGGGCATGTATTGAATTTTGAATCAGATTGACAAGAGCATGTTCTATCATCCCGGGATCTGCTAAAAGTTCTGGAACTCCAGGTTTTTCCTCTTTTATAAGCTCAATCCCTTTTAAATCTTTTTTTAACAAATTTAGCACAAGATCTATCTTTTCACTGATCCAGAAATATTCATGTTTGGGTTCTTGATCTTTTGCAAAAGCAACTAAATTTTTTGTTAAATTTTTACCACGAATTGTTTGTTCAAAAATCAATTCAAGGGACTGTTTTATATCTGGGTCCTGACAATCTATCAGGGATAGCTCAGTGTTACCCATGATAATGCCTAAAATATTATTAAAATCATGGGCCATTTTTCCTGCTATCTGTCCAACAAGTGCCAGTTTTTTTTGTTCTGCTGCAAGCTTTTGAGCTTCTATTTTATCTTTTTCTGCTTTTTTAAGATCTGATATATCATGAGCAACCACCCTTGCGCCGGACAGTGTTTCCCCTTTATAAATAAAGTCACTGGTTAAAAGTACCTCCATTTTTTCGCCATTCTTTTTTTGGATGGTATATTCAACACTATCAGACATTTTTGTACCTGAAGATTCTTTTACCAGTCGTTCTATAAATAAGGTTTTGCTTTCTTCAGTCAAAAGATTTATCGGATCCATCGACAAAAATTCAGTATCTGAATATCCTGAATAGGCACACATGATTTCATTTACCAGAGTAAATTTTGCATTTATAAAATCTATTTCATAATATCCGGATGGCGCATTTTTAAACAAATGGCGGTATTTTCGTTCACTTTCTAAAAGCGCATCTTCTATTCTTTTTCTCTCTGAAATATCAGACATCATAAACATTAAATGAGCTTTGCCATTCTTAGTGAATGGAACAAAATAGCAGTCAACTGCTATCTCTTTACCAAAAGTTGATGTTACCATCATTTCGTGACGGAAAGTTGTTCCTCTTTCGATTGATTTTTTTGCTTTTGAAAGCATTCCTGATTTTTTCCAGGATTCTAAGTGATTGTAATTTTGAGCCAGCACCTGCTCTTTTGTTGCACCAATGATCTTTCCAATTGAATCATTTGCTCGGATACATTGCCCTGTTTCATCACAAATTGTAATTCCTATGGGAGATTCTGAAATCATAATTTCATTAAGTTCAGAGGCTTCATGCAATGCGTGTTGAGCTTGCCTAATGGGATTCAAATCTACATCTATGCAGAACATTTCTTTGCCATATTCTGTTTCAAGCATGACGTGGGAGCAAAAAACCGAAACTATTTTTCCATCTTTATCCATTAAATCCAATTCTTCAGCCGGAATTTTCTGCCCATCCTTTATCCATTTCTGATGGAGATGGACAACCTGATCTTTCATTTCATCTGGAATAATCAAATTTTCAAGTTTTTTACCAAGTGCTTCTGTTTCAGTATAACCATAGAGATCAACACTTGCCTGATTCCAAAAAATTACTTCCCTATCTTCATCATATCCTTGAATGGCAATATTGGAGGCTCCTTCGATTATTTCACGAAATCGTGTTTCACTGATCTTAAGTTTTTCCTGGGCTTTCTTTCTTTGAATGACTTCGTTTGTTAGTTTCCTGTTCCAGATCAAAACAATAATTAATATAATTGATGAAAAAAGAAGACTGATGAGTACCCATTTAATCACATCTATTTTGCTAATACCAAATTCATATCTAACCGATAGCCAATTATTTCTGATGATTGAGTGTTGCTCTGGTTCTATTTGAGCAAGGGCTTTGTTAATAATGCTTAATAACTCGGGCCAGTCTTTTCTGACCGCCATATGAAGGTTGTAATTGCCATAGGGTGTGGGCGCTGCAATTTTAAGATTGGTTAACCCATTTTGATTAATTAAATAGCTGGCTGCAGCGAGATTTTCTATTCTGGCATCTGCTTTTCCAAACGAAACCGCCTTAAGCCCATCTAAAGGAGAGTTCACATAGAGTGGATTAAAGTCAACACCATCACGTTCAAGCCATTTAACCGTTGAATTATTTTCTATACTTGCCAATGTTTTTCCATGAAGGTCGTCTATTCCACCTATAAAAGGGGCATCAATGCGACTGACAATGACTAAAGGAAATGAAAGATATGGGGTTGAAAAATCAAGATATTCTTCTCTATCCGATGTTTTCGCAGCACAGGCAATCAGATCGATTTCTCGATTTTGAGCTTTTTTTAAAACTTCAGACCAAGGTAGATTTTTAAGAATATTAATTTTAATACCAAGGCTATTACTTATCGCTATAATATAGTCTGCTGAGATTCCTTTTAAAACTGCATTTTCATCAAAATAATGAAATGGGGGAAAGGATTTTGGGCCTGCAATGGTAATAGTATTATGATTTTCTACCCATTTTTTTTCATTGGGAGTCAGCTCTATCGATATTTTTATTTCATTAGACGAATTTTGAGCAAAACCAATGATCGGAGATAGATTGAATACAAAAATTATGATAAATATTAGAAACGTTATCAACCATATTTTTTGTATACTTACTTTCATAGGATTAGATGAAATATACCTTACCTAGATATTCATTACAAATTATTTTCTTTTATTTATTTTTTATTTTAATATGATAAAAAAATCTGCTATGGTTTTCTTTTTGAAATTTATGGAATTATTTTAAGGAGTTTTGCTTTGGAAGATCAAAATGTAATTCGTTTTGCAAACCGTATGGATCAACTTCCTCCCTATTTATTCGGGATGATCAATAAAATGAAAATGGAAAAAAGACGCAATGGAGATGATGTCATTGATTTGGGTATGGGAAATCCCATGGACCCAACTCCCAATGCGGTTATTGAAAAATTAGTGGAAGTGGCCAAGGATCCCAAATCACATCGCTATCCGGAAAGTTCTGGTATGCCGCACCTTAAATTAGAAATTTCTAAATATTATAAGCGACATTATAATATTGATCTGGACGCAGAAAAGGAAACCTATTTTACCATTGGTTCCAAAGAAGGTATTTCCCATCTCTGTTTAGCTATTATGGGCCCTGGGGATTCTGTTCTTGTTCCTGCACCTGCATTTCCTGTTCATATATATGCTGCAGTAATTGCCGGTGCCAATGTCATGAAAATACCAATTGCACCAGAAAAAGGGTTTCTGGATCGTATCATAAATATTTGTGAATCCTGCTATCCAAAACCTAAAGTATTGATGCTGAATTATCCCCATAACCCCACCGGAGTTGTTACGGATAGAGAATTTTTTAGAGAAATAGTTAAGCTTGCCAAACGATTTAATTTCATGGTTATCAATGATTTTGCATATTCAAAAATAACTTTTGATGGATATAAAGCACCCAGCTTTCTTGAGGTTGAAGGAGCAAAGGACGTCGGCGTTGAATTCGGATCTTTTTCAAAATCCTATAACATGGCTGGTTGGCGAATTGGATATTGTGTAGGAAATACGCAGATCGTCCAGGCCCTTGGGAAAATTAAAGGGTATTTTGACTATGGTATTTTTTCAGCCATCCAGGTTGCCGGTATAATTGCACTCCGAGACTGCGATGACACTATACCCGAACTAGCCAATATTTATCAAACCCGCCGGGATGTGTTATGTTCAGGACTTGAACGCATTGGCTGGGATATCAAAAAACCAAAAGCCGGCATGTTTGTCTGGGCAAAAATTCCAGAACCATTTGCCAAAATGGGTGCTTTACAGTTTGCTATAGAAATGATGAACAGAGCAAATGTTGCTGTAGCTCCGGGAACCGGATTCAGTGAAGAAGGTGAAGGATATTTAAGATTGGCACTGGTTGAAAATGAAGAGCGGTTGAGACAAGCGGTTCGTCAAATGAAAAAAGCCATGGATAATATGGAAGTTTAGGTTTAGGGCTCGTTAAAAAATAACTTCACATAATCTGTTTACAAAAATCCCGAAAATACTGGATATTTTACAAACAGAACGTGAACTAATTTTTGAGCCGACCCTTAGGGCACGATAAAAAATAACTTCACATAATCTATGTGCAAAAGCCCTAGAAAACGCTGAACATTTTCCAAACAGAATGTGAACTAAGGCAATGCGCAGCTTTGCCCCTAACTAACTTTTTTAGCCGACCATTGGTCGAGGGATATTTACGAAGTAATACCAACAAGACCATTGGTCGAAGGATATTTACGAAGTAATACCGACAAGACCATTGGTCGAGGGATAGTTACGGAGTAAATACCAACAAGATCTTTAGCTAATAGAGCAAAGAATGACCTGAACCGCTTTATCAACACTGAGTGTACCTGTGTTCAATACAAGATCATAGTTTGAGGGATCTTCTGCATCGCAATTGAAATATCGTTTGATAAATGCGGATCTGTTGGCATCAGTCGTGACCAAGTGTTTTTTTGCATCATCAGCATTTAAATTCAGACTACCTTGTAAATTTTCACGTCTGATTGCCTTTGGGGCAACAATTCTCACCCTTAGCACTTTTTGATCCTTGAGTACACAATTGGCACCTCTTCCCAGAATAACTGCATTTCCATGTTTACCAATGGTTGTTAATATCCGTAACAATAATTTGGAGTAATCATCTGGCCATAGGTGACTTTTGCTAACAAAATTGGATACTATATCATCCACGATGTTCATACTGCGCTCATCCAATGTTTCAAGTAATACCCTACTGTTTTTAGATGTTTCTACCATGGCATCTACAATTTCGTTATGAAATAGATCAAATCCGGTTTGTTTACACAGACCTTTTGCCACTTCATACCCCATACTGCCAGACTCTCTAGAAATAGTGATACAATTGATGGTTTTCTGGATTGGCTTTTTTTCTTTCTTTTCCATTTCCCATTTGTTGATTTGCTCATCGATAAGTTTAAGAACAGACTTGCTCATGATATCCCCCTTTTTTTGGATTTGCTATTTCGTGCCTGACCGAAAATCTCATGTTTGGGCTAAGAGTTATCAAAATGATAGGCACAAGGCCTCGAAGAGATGCAGATTCATACATTCTGAAACCGGAGTGTTATAATACTTGAGGAATTTAGAAATTTGAAACAACAGCGCAGATTGATAAGTTTGTTAGCAAAGCTATTCTACGAACCGTTCAATCAATAGTCAATAAAGGATTGATCAATGAATAACATTTAAATAATAATTTAAATTCATTTATAAGTCAATTGAAGCTTTTAAGGAAAATCGCAAAAGAACCCAAAAGTGTTGCAAAAATGAGTTGAACCACAGTAATAGTAAGAAACATAATTTAAATTGAATTTCTTATTGGCCGATTGCCTTAAGAATTTTTGCAGTGGTTAAAAATTTTGATTTCTGTTCGCTTTGGACCCGTTTATAGAAGTCACATTTCATACAATTTCGAATTTTTGTCGCAAAAGCACCTTGAACTTTGGAACCGCAGAGAGTACCGGTGAGCGCCCAACATGCACGGCCACCATTTTTACCCTCATTTAGTCCATCTGATTTTTCCATTGTTGAAGCCGGACATAATCCTAATTCGGAAATTTTTCCGCCATCAGGTTGCCGTTCACAGTTCATGAACTCCCAACAATTAATCTTTACCATATAAAACGCCCTCCTTTTTCAAACGTGCCACAAAAAAACATGTCTTTTTATGACTTAAAAAAAGTAGAAATACAGTAAACTAAAAGTTTAAAAAATCATTAGCATATTTAATAATCTAGTGATGATACTTCAAGAGCATGTTTTTGAATGAAATTACGTCTGGGCTCAACTTCTTCACCCATGAGTAGGGTAAATATTTCATCTGCTTTTTCTGCATCTTCTATCTCCACCTGAAGCATCATTCGTTTATCCGGGTTCATGGTAGTTTCCCAGAGCTGGTCAGCATTCATTTCACCCAAACCTTTGTAGCGCTGAATCATGATACCTTTTTTGGCTTCTGCCATAATGAACTCAAATAATTGAGCAGAATCTTCAAATTTGTGCTCTTTTTTCTCTTTGGCCTCTGATTTTTTTGAAGAAATAGAGAATGGTGGCAGATTAAATTCTTTTATTTTTTCATACCCTTTTAGCATTCTCTGATAATCAGTTGTGCCCAGTAATTCTCTACCCACTCTTAATAGAACATCTTTAGTATCTTTTTTATAGATATCCATTTCATAAATATTTCTTTCTGAATCAAACAGAATATCTCCTGTTGAATATGTATCTTCCAGATCTTTTGAAAGTAACTTAAAATTGCTCTCTTCTTCTAAGAAAAATTTGTCTTTTACATCATGTTTAATTAAATCCAATAAAAGACTGGTATCCATATCTCTTTTTTTCAAAAGAGTTACTGCACTAAAGTAGCCTGTCATATGAACTAAAAAAGAATAAAACTGCTCTTCAGAAAGTGGATCTTCATTGCCATTTACGTATAAATCTTTTTGACCGGTAATCCGTTGAACCAGATAGTCGGAATATTCTTCTTCATTTTTAAGATAAACACCACTCTTTCTTGATCCCACTCTGAAAAGGGGTGGTTGAGCAATATACAGATAACCTTTTTCTACTAAATCAGGCATCTGTCTATAAAAAAATGTAAGCAATAAGGTTCTAATATGAGAACCATCCACATCCGCATCCGTCATGATGACAACTTTATGATACCTTATTTTCTCTATATCATACTCTTCTCTTCCAACACCAGTGCCTAAAACCGTAATGATATTTTTAATCTCATCACTTCTTAGTATTTTATCAAACCGTGCTTTTTCAACATTTAGAATTTTACCCTTAAGCGGTAAAATTGCCTGAAATCGCCTATCTCTTCCTTGTTTGGCACTACCTCCAGCAGAATCTCCCTCGACAAGAAATAATTCTCTTTCAGCAGGATCAGCATATTGGCATTCAGCCAATTTACCCGGTAGGGATGAATCCATGAGAGTACCTTTTTTTCTGGCAAGCTCTCTGGCTCTCTTGGCTGCGTCACGAGCTCTGGCAGCATCAACAGATTTGGCAATAATTTTTCTTGCCACC
>PJEL010004286.1_pt1 | contig 11852 bp, 6 predicted proteins | sample 1853271 | NCBI WGS metagenome assembly PJEL01 (sample SAMN08108733, study PRJNA415343) | Invertebrate metagenome, whole genome shotgun sequencing project. | host: Globobulimina | place: Sweden: Gullmar Fjord | collected 2015-08 | reverse complement strand
ATAATAGGCACGTAAGCATCAATGAAACCTTGTCCAACGGCTTTAACATAATCAAAACAAGTATCGAAATCCCACTGATTTAAATCATCAAAAAATAAACCACCAACACCACGTGTTTCATCGCGATGTTTTAAATAAAAGTATTCATCACACCATTTTTTGTGATCGTTATAAACATTGTCTCCAAACGGCTGACATAAATCAAAAGCTGTTTGATGCCAGTGTTGAACATCTTCATCATTCGGATAAAAAGGTGTTAAGTCAAAACCACCGCCAAACCACCATACTGGCTTTTCACCTTCTTTTTCAGCAATGAAAAAGCGCACATTAGCGTGTGAGGTCGGGATATGTGGATTTTTTGGGTGGATAACCAGTGAAACACCACAAGCTTGCCAAGTTCTACCTGCAAGCTCAGGGCGATGGGCTGTTGCTGATGGCGGAAGTTTATCACCTGATACCACTGAAAAATTAACACCACCTTGCTCAACGACAGTGCCGTTTGTCATTACACGTGTTCTGCCACCACCGCCTTCTTTACGCTGCCAGTTATCTTCTACAAATTTCCCTGAGCCGTCGGCTTCTTCTAATGCCTGACAAATTCTATCTTGTAGACCTTTAAAAAATTCGATGATGGGTGCGATTTCAACATTTGTTGTCGAGCTTGTTTGTGAGTACATTCTTTACCGTCGATTAAACTTTAACTGTGAGGAAGCTATTGTATACCCGTTAGCCTTAAAAATGCACTGCTTATAAAGCTTGCACAATAGTAGGGCGGTGATCACCGTAATTTGCACGCCTTTGGTGCGACTTCGCACTGTTTTACAGCGCATGTTAACTAAGTTATTGAAAAAACGGCTTTAGTTTTCTGGCTTACTTTGTGCTTTGAAGATAAGCGTTGTTGAATTATTCATTATGGAAGTCATTATGACCAAAGCGTTTATCGTCTGTTTAACCTTACTTAGCCTATTTAACCCTTCTCTTGCATGGGCGCAAGAGTCACAACTTAGTGGGGCAAATACCAGTTGGATATTAACCTCCACCGCGCTGGTGTTATTAATGACGTTACCTGGTCTTGCACTCTTTTATGGCGGCTTGGTACGTAAAAAGAATGTCTTATCCATTCTAATGCAATGTTTTGCTATTGGCTCAATCTCATCAATCCTATGGTTAGTTGTTGGATATTCTTTGGCATTTAGTGAAGGTAATGGTTTTATTGGTGATTTCAGTAAGGTGATGATGCATGGCATTGGCAAAGATGCGTTATCAGGCGATATTCCAGAAAGTCTATTTATGCTTTTTCAAATGACATTTGCGGTAATCACACCAGCGCTTATTATTGGTGGTTTTGCTGAACGAATGAAGTTTTCAGCGGTATTACTTTTTAGTGGTATCTGGTTACTCGCTGTTTATGCCCCTGTTACTCATTGGGTGTGGGGTGGCGGCTGGTTAGCACAAATGGGCATTTATGATTTTGCCGGTGGTATTGTTGTGCATATTACCGCAGGTACAGCGGCACTTGTTGCTGCACTAGTAGTAGGTCCTAGACGCGGATTCCCAAGAACACCTATGTTGCCACATAACTTAACTATGTCTGTTACTGGTGCAGGTATGTTATGGGTTGGTTGGTTTGGTTTTAATGGTGGTAGTGCTTTAGCTGCAAATGGTGATGCTTCAATGGCGATGTTAGTTACTCATATTTCAGCCGCGGCAGGTACACTTACTTGGGCTGCTATTGAGTGGAAAAAATTTGGTAAAGCCAGCGTATTAGGCGCAGTTACCGGTATGGTTGCAGGTCTAGGCACAATAACGCCTGCCTCTGGTTTTGTTGGTCCAGGTGGTGCATTGATTATTGGTATTAGTGCTGGTTTTGTTTGTTTCTACTCGACTGTTTACATCAAGCAAACATTAAAAATTGATGATTCATTAGATGTTTTCCCTGTGCATGGTGTAGGTGGCATTTTAGGCACACTACTTGTCGGTGTTTTCTCGGCCACAAGCCTAGGTGTATTTAGTGGTTTTGGTTTTGCTGAAGGTATAGTAACTATGGCTGAGCAAGTGGGTGTGCAGCTAATTGGTATTTTCTCTACTTTAATTTATACCGCAGTTGTTACTTATATTTTATTGAAACTCGTTGCTTTGATGACAGGCGGCCTACGTGTTGATGAAGAGCAAGAAGTGAACGGCTTAGATCAGGTTGAGCATGAAGAGTCAGGTTACAATTTATAAAATATGCTTAACAAACAGAGCCGCCTTGTAATGCAGCTCTGTTTAAAGCAAGACTTTATAACACCCTCCTATCACTGATGGAAAAGTGTCAACATTATTTAGGATGGGTCACACAGCTAAAATAGAGCGCTTCGGCGCTTTTTTCGTTTCATTCTCAGTCCCATTGTCATTGTTTTGCAATATTAACGACATTAAATCGTCACACTTCTAAAACATTTCTGTCATTTATTGACCTTACTATGTATGCAAATTACTTACATGAACATTTTACTACCTGTTGATACAAAGCGTACTTAAAGTCGCTTTATCTGTAGGTAACATTAATCCTTCATTAATTGCTGCGGAGCAAATGAAATGCAAACTAAAAAACTTTTTAAGTACAGTGTGATAGCAACGGCCTTAACAGTAGGTTTAACAGCTTGTGGTGGTGATATTAACTTAAGCTCAAATGTAGATGATTCAGTGGGTGATACTTATATCGAAAACCCAGCACCGACAACACCAACACCAGGCGACGGAATAGTATTACCGGGTAAAGCCAACACCGCATTAAGCGCTACAGTATCGGCTAGTCTAGGTTTTGATGTGCAGGTTCAGGTCCTTGATAGCAACATTGAAGAAAGTACCACTTTAGTTGCAAGCCTTGATGGCAAACCCGTTATGTATGCTATTAGTGGCGGACTTGAAGTTGGTGGCTCACTTACTGCGGCCGCACTAGGGCGTAGTTCAAATGCAACAGCAGCTAAAGCGCGTAACCCTGAAACAGATGTCGTGCTTTCTATTGAGCCAGGTACTGTGCTATTTGGTCAGTCAGGTAACGATTATATTGTTGTTCATCGTGACGCTCAAATAATGGCAGAGGGGACTAAAACTAAGCCGATTATCATGACGTCACTGCAAGATGTTAAGGGCGAGGCCACGGGCGCCGGACAATGGGGTGGCGTGGTCATTCTAGGTAATGCTCCTTCAAATAAATGTCCAACCGATGGTAGCGATTGTGCGCTTCAAGTGGAAGGTGTTGCTGAAGGTGCGGTATTTGGCGGTACAGATTGGGAAGATAATTCAGGAGTTTTAAAATATGTTGTTGTTAAATATGCTGGTTTTGAAATAGCACCTGATAACGAATTAAATGGTATTACCTTTGGTGGTGTTGGCTCAGGTACAACGGTTGATTATATTCAAGTACACAGTAATGCTGATGATGGTGTCGAATTCTTTGGTGGTGCAGTTAACGCAAAACATTTGGTCTTAACGGCTAACAAAGATGACAGCGTCGATTGGGATAATGGCTTTAAAGGTATGCTTCAGCATATTTATATTGAACATGCTAAAAATGCAGGTGAAGCTAACCGTGGCATTGAAGGTGACAATGATGGCTCTACGCCAGAAAAAATGCCACAGTCAAATCCAACAATCGCTAACATGACCATTATCGGCAATAACTTTGATACAGCAGATAAAGACTCAGAAGGTATTTTCTTACGTGAAGGTACTGCTGCTAAAATTTTCAATACGCTAATAACGGGCCCGAGCGAAATGGGTGAGTGTTTAGAGCTTGAAGGTGGCACAACCTCATCAGTCACTGTTGATAATGCCAATAACGGTAAAATTGTTATGCAAAACATGATGATGGCATGTAATAACGGTGAAAACTTCAAAGACGCCAAAGCTGAAGACAAATCATTGCTGCTTGATTTAGCTCAATGGTTTGAAGCGGAAGCATCAAATAGTGTTAGTACGTCAGCGTTGATTGGTGAAACGGGTATTCCTGATAGTGGCTCACCATTAATTGCAGCGGGTGCAGGACAAGATGTTGCTACCACGCAAAACGCATTCTTTGATACGGTTGATCACATCGGTGCATTAAATGGCGAGGATGACTGGCGACAAGGTTGGGCATTTGGCTTTGGTGGTGGTGTTGTTACAGCACCGGCTGAAACCGAAGGTTGCCCTACAGGTACCAGTGCTATATCACCAGCGGATGGTGTCACAACAACGTGTCAAATTAGCGGTAATATTACCAGTGATATAACCCTAACGGCTAATAATCTATACGCCTTAAGTGGCCCTGTTTTTGTCGGTAATGATAAAGCAGACAGTGCAACCTTAACCATTGAAGCCGGCACCACAGTGTTTGGTCGTTCAGGTGGCGATTATCTCGTTGTAAGCCGAGATTCAAAAATTGAAGCAAATGGCACGGCTAGTTCACCTATTACTTTTACCTCAAGTGAAGATATTACCTCAGGTGTAACAGGCTCAGGCCAATGGGGCGGTATTGTCTTGTTAGGTAATGCACAATCAAACAAATGTCCTACTGACGGCAGTGACTGTGCTTTACAAGTTGAAGGTGTGCAAGAAGGCGCAGTATTTGGCGGCACAGAGGATACCGACAGCTCAGGTACTTTACGTTATGTTGTGGTTAAACATGCAGGTTATGAAATAGCACCTGATAACGAACTTAACGGTATTACCTTTGGTGGTGTTGGCTCAGGCACTAAAGTTGAATACATTCAAGTGCATGAGAATGCTGATGATGGTATCGAGTTCTTTGGTGGAACCGTTAATGCTAAATATGTCGTACTTACCGCAAACAAAGATGACAGTGTTGATTGGGATAATGGCTACCGAGGCAACCTACAATATGTATTGGTAAAACACGCTGATAATAACGGCGAAGCTAACCGTGGTATTGAAGGTGATAACGATGGCTCAACACCGAACAAACTTCCACAATCAAATCCAACTATCGCGAACATGACTATCATAGGTAACGCCTTTGAAACCGCGGGTAAAAGCTCGGAAGGCGTCTACTTACGTGAAGGTACTCGTGCACAGCTGCACAACTTTGTGGTAACGGGTGCTGCGGGGATGGGGGAATGTTTTGAAATAGAAGGTGGCGCGACGACTTCGGTTACTGCAGAGCAAGCTATTGCCGGTGAAACCGTTATTTCAAACTCAGTATTTGCTTGTGAAGAAAACTTCAAAAGCGCAAAAGCGGAAGATAAAACGGTGCTACTTGATACACAAGACTGGGTGCTAAATCAAAACCCAACGTTGAATGTTAATAATAGCACTGCTTTAGATATGAGCGCGGTTATTGATGGCATATTCACAATTGATACCACGCCAGCAAAAGACTTTACCGGCCATGCATTTTTTGAAAATGCCTCGCACATAGGTGCGGTCTCTGCGGATAACAATTGGACAGCTAATTGGACTGTAGGTTTAGACGATTAGTCGTCATTTACCTTAGTTAAAACAATAGAAATGACTGCGGCTAATAGCACTTTGTGTTAGTCGCAGTATTTTTAGTTGCTATAAATTGAGTTAAGTCTTACCCATTAGCTCCAAATAAATTCGAAATTAATACCACCTAATCCCGGTAAATCTCCTGTTAATGAGGTTAACAATGAATACAACGTTGAAACGTTTGAGTCTTGCGATTGCAGCAAGTTTATCTATCAACTCGGCCTATGCTGAAACGACATCACCAGACATCACCGCTCAAGACAACGCAGATGAACAAGTGATGGAAGAAGTTATAGTCAAAGCAAGTCGCTTAAAAGGTACGGCCAGTGCCGTCATGCAAGAGCGTAAAAACCAAGCCTTTATTGCTGATATTCTTGGTGCAGAGCAGATAGCACGTACGGGTGACTCAGATGCAGCCGCAGCATTACGCCGAGTGACAGGTATCACCTTGGTGGATGGCAAATTTATTTATGTACGCGGTTTAGGCGAGCGCTTTTCAAGTACACAATTAAATGGCGCGGCTGTGCCAAGTCCAGATCCTACACGCACTGTTATCCCCTTAGATTTATTTCCATCCTCTATTATTGAGTCATTATCCGTGCAAAAATCTTATTCTGCCACGATGCCTGCGCATTTTGCTGGCGGTAATGTTGATGTACGATTAAAAACTATTCCATCAGATTTTGTTTTTTCCATGCAAGGAAAACTGGGCGGCAACACCAATAACTTTGATGATGGTTTGAGTTATAACGGCGGTGAAAATGATTGGTATGGTGTTGATGATGGTACCCGCGAAGCACCCGCTTCATTAAAGCGATTATGGGAGAGCCATACGCCACTAAATGAGCTCTCACAGCAAGACAACCGCGAAATAGCGGCGCAGCTAAATCGTGATTATGATCCCAAAAGCGCTAAAGTAAACCCTAACACGGGTTTTGACATCACCTTGGGTAATCGATTTGATTTTGATGACTTTCGTTTAGGTTTCCTCACCGCGGTATCTTATGACAATAAATGGGAAGTGTCAGAAGAGTACGAAGGGCTAGACTTTACCTTCCAAGAAGGAGGAGAGGGAAGAGGTGATAGCTGGTCAATGGTCCGTGGTTTTGATGATATTCAATCAACAGAGCACACCGTTCGATTTTCAGGCATGTTCAACGTAGGCCTTGAATTTCAACGAGATCACCGCATCGATGTCAGCTCGTTAATCTTGCACGATACCCGTGATGAAATACGCGATAAACTTGGCAATACCAAAAATGTCACCATCAGTGATGGTCTACGCATACGTGACAGTGAAGTCATTTATGAAGAGCGAGAAATGATTGCGAATCAGATTCGCGGTACCCATAACTTTTCAGCGTTATGGAATTTAGGCGCAGATTGGTTCTACTCCGATGCACGTTCAAATCGCTATGCTCCAGGCAATATCTCTACACGGTATATTATTGCTGATGGCTATAATGGCCAACCAGAAGATGGCCTATTTGATCCCGTTAACGAAAGCTCATTGCGCAAAGCCACTACCGCGTCGCGCTATAGTTTTCAAGACTTAGATGATAACGTGGAAAACTATGGTTTTAGTTTTTCTTTACCTTTGAATTTTTCAGGGGTAGAAGTCGAGCTAAAAGCGGGCGGGAATTTTATAGAAAAAACACGTGATGCCATGGCAAGACGTATTGATGTGAATACCTTAGCTTTTGATAATTTAGACCTGTCAGGGCATCAAATGAATACCATCCTAAATGATGATGTGATGTTAAATCAGCCACTGGCGGGTAATGATTTAATTATTCGTGATACCTCGGTAGCCGGTGATGATTATTACTCGGCACAAATGGTTGACGCTTACTTTTTTGAAACAGATTTATTCTTTGCTCAGCAGTGGCGAGCAACACTTGGTGTGCGTTATGAAGACTTCCGTCAAGTGGTTGCACCGCTTGATCCCGCGACAGGAAAGTTTGATTTACCGGCAAACCCAACAGTAGAAGATTTAGAAGCTCTGGCCTTTAAAGATGATGATGTCTTTGGTGCGCTGGCACTCACTTATATACTTGATGAACAAGTGCAGTTTCGTGCCTCTTATGCACAAACGACTATTCGTCCAGATATTCGAGAAGTCGCCCCAGCAACCTATATTGATCCCTTAACAGGCTTCCCTATTGGTGGAACACCGAGTGTAAGAAGTACATTGATTGATAACTTTGATTTACGCTGGGAGTGGTACCCACAAACAGGTGAAAACTTATCGGTAGGTCTATTTTATAAAGACATGGACCAACCTATAGAAGCGGTGCAATCACCTGGGCAAGATGGACCACCACTGATCAGGATTGCCAATGCAGAAGATGGGTACGTATATGGTGTTGAGGTTGAATTTTTAAAAGACTTCGGTTTCTTAGGTAATGTACAAGGTGACTTTGCTGGATTAAGTGGTGATAATTTCTTCTTATCGGGTAACTTTACGGTAAGTGAATCAGAAATTAATATTGATACACAAAAAGTTGTTGATCAAACCAAAGTGTCTACGACTATTACTAATCCAACCCGTGCTATGACTGGACACTCACCTTGGGTTGTTAACTTGAATCTAGGTTGGGATGCACCGAACGGAAATCACAGTGCAACCCTTGCTTATAACGTCTTTGCAGAGCGTATCATTATTCCTGGTATTGATGGTAAAGACGATGCCTATGAGCAGCCATTTCACTCACTCGATATGGTATATACCTACTACCCAACGTATTCATCTACGTTGAAATTTAAGGTACAAAATATTTTAAATCAGAAGAAAGAAATTGAGTTTGAAGATACGTTAATGCGCAGTGAGACCAAAGGTGTTGCCTTTGAAGTTGCCTTAAAGTGGGACTTTTAATGTAGTTAATTTTATTAATAAGTTAAACCAGATGAGATAGCGATAAGTCTGTTATAAAACAGTTTACGGCCCGCTTAGCTTAGTTACGCAGTATAGTTACCCCAACGGCTATACTGCGTTTTTTACTTCTGGGCTAGTCAATCTATCTCACATCTACAAGTTAAAGCATTCGTTAACTTGAAAGTGAATACACCGGTTACCTTTAGTCACTAAACCGACACATAAGTGAAACCTAAATGTCACATATTTACACTTTAAGTGTCATATTCCCTCAGTAAACTTCGCCTCATACTATTAATGCTTCTATTCCATCGCACAAAAGGATCTGTTTGTCGTGGCATAGTTAATTGGCGTTATCAATTTTAGCGAAGAAGGTAAACCTATGAAGTTATCTAAACTAGCGACAGCAAGTTTGTTGTTAAGCGTAAGTACCAGCACCTTAATATTTTCATCACTCTCGTTTGCAGAGCAACTATCAAAAGACAGTAGCGACCAACTCAGTCATGTTGTTGATGCAGGGAAAAACATCAATCAATCTGCGGCTAAATCACAGCAGAGAGTCAACAGCTTAACTGAGCAAACGCAAAGTAAGTTACAACAGTTTCACGGTGTTACTAAAGAGCTTGAAGGGTTATCTGTGTATAACCAGCAAATGCAAAGCCAACTTGATAACCAAGTCGCTGAGTTAGCGCAAATTGCACAATCAATGACACAAGTAAGCGTTATCGAACGTCAGATTTCACCCTTAATGGCACGTATGATAACAACGCTGGAAAGCTTTGTTTCTTTTGATGTGCCTTTTTTAACACAAGAGCGCAGTAAACGTATTGATGATTTAAATTCCATGATGACACGCGCAGACATTGCTGTTTCTGAAAAGTTTCGCCGGGTATTAGAAGCCTATCAAATTGAAGTGGACTATGGGCGCACTATTGAAGCTTACAGCGGAAAAATAGCTATTGATGGACAACCAATGGATGTCGATTTTTTACGTATTGGTCGCATCAGTCTTGTTTACCAAACACGTGATGGCAGCAAATTAGGATTGTGGCATCAGCAAAGTCAGCAATGGCAACCATTATCACAAGATTACCGTTTAGGCATTAATAAAGCGCTGCGTATAGCACGTAAACAATTATCGCCAGACTTGATATTTGTACCTCTTGCTCAAACCGCCACTTCAACTGCAGAGTAATCCTGATGATAATTTTAAAGAGAAAAACAACAAACGTAAATGGTGTAAACCTTTATGGTAAGTGTAAAACCTTATTGGCTATTTCATTGACCAGCTTAGTGCTTTGCTCAACGAACTGTTTCGCCAAACCAGCAGGTAATTTAGATCAACTTTTACAGCAGCTGAAGGAAGGCGAAATCGCTCAAACAGCACAAAATAAAGCGCGAGAAGCTGAATTTAAAGCGAAAGTAGGCCAGCAGCAATACATGCTAAATGACGTGTCAATGCAGCGTAATAATGCCTTAAAGCTGAGTGCTGAATTAGAACAACGTTTTGAAAACAATGAAGTGCAATTGGCGAACAAAAGCGAAGTGCTAGATAAACGCTTAGGTGAACTAAAAGAGCTCTTTGGTGTTTTACAACAAGTCTCCGGCGATACACGCAGTAAATTTCAAACCTCAGTCGTTTCTGCCGAGATACCTAATCGTGGTGAGTTTTTAGACACCTTTGCACAGAGTATGGGCGCAAGCTCCAAACTGGCCTCAATTGAAGAAATAGAGCGTCTCTGGTTTGAGCTACAAAGAGAAATGACACAAAGCGGTAAAGTCAGTGAATTTACGCGTGAAGTCGTGCTGGCTGACGGCCAACCTATACAAACGCAAGTGACCCGTATTGGTGGATTTAGCTTGGTTGCCAATGGTCAATACCTTGAATATATCGATGAAACAGGCACGGTAGCGGAGTTAATTAGACAGCCTTCAAAGCGTTATTTAGATTCAGTTAATGATTTAGAGAGTAACTTAGCAGGAGGCGGCTCAGGGCAAGCAGTTGCTTTTGCTTTAGACCCTACAGGTGGTTCAATACTTAATTTACTGGTTCAAGCACCAGATCTTCGTGAACGTGTCGACCAAGGTGGTCCGGTTGGTTACATTATTCTAGGCATTGGTTTGATTGGTTTATTGATTGCACTTGAGCGCTTGATTAGCTTAATGATCATCGGCTCTAAAGTGTCACGTCAATTAAAGAGCGATAAAATATCTAGCAACAATCCCCTTGGTCGCGTGATGTTGGTAAAAGAGCAAAACCCTGGTTTAGATACTGAAACACTAGAGCTTAAGTTATCAGAATCAATATTACGTGAGTTACCTATTTTATCGAGCAAATTGACACTCATTAAAATTATCTCAGTGGTTGCGCCGCTCATTGGTTTACTCGGCACCGTAACCGGTATGATCACCACTTTCCAAGCCATAACTTTATTTGGCACGGGTGACCCAAAACTGATGGCTGGTGGTATTTCACAAGCACTAGTGACCACAGTATTAGGCCTAGTTGTTGCTATTCCAATGGTCTTTATCTTTGCTTACCTTAATGGTCGTAGCAAAAATATTATCAATATTTTACAACAAGAAAGCACAGGGATTATTGCAGAAAGAGCAGAGCTTTCAGCTAAATCTACAGGCACTACTGCTAACACGCTTGCAGGTCAGGGAGCATAAACTGTGAGCTTCTTAATGGAACTGGCACAGCTTACCAATACCGCTACTGCGTTCAGTGAAATACGTGAGTTCATGGATACGGGTGGGCAAGTGCTTACGGTTATTGGGGTGGTCATCTTTATTATGTGGCTACTTATATTTGAACGCTTTGTTTTTGTTTTATATAGCTATAAAACCATGAAGCAACATTTAATTGCTAGTTGGAAAGCCCGCCAAGAACATAGCTCTTGGTCGGCGCAACACATTCGATTAGCGCTGATTTCACGCGGCACCACTAAATTAAATCGCAACTTGATATTGATTCAGTCGTTGGTGGTGTTATGCCCACTTCTTGGTTTACTTGGCACAGTGACAGGCATGATTGAAGTATTTGATGTAATGGCGATATCTGGCAGTGGTAATGCGCGTTCTATGGCGTCAGGCGTTTCACGGGCAACTATTCCAACGATGGCGGGCATGGTTGGCTCTTTATCAGGGGTGTTTACTATCACTTGGTTAAGACGCCATGCCAAAAAAGAAGCAGAGCTACTCGCTGATAACTTAACCGTTAGTTATTAATGTCGGCGCGAATTTATTCGCGCTAGCAGCGGGCAATAGACAATAAGTCGAAATAATTTTAGGAATCACCATGCGTCACTTAAATAAGATGTTACAAGACCAGGAAGAAAAAGAAGAAATTGATATGACACCCATGTTGGATGTGGTGTTTATTTTATTAATATTTTTTATCGTTACCGCGTCATTTGTTAAAGAAGCGGGTATTGATGTTAACCGTCCAGAAGCGGCAACGGCCGTGAAAAAAGAACGCGCTAATATACTTGTGGCAATA
>PJEL010004284.1_pt1 | contig 11854 bp, 10 predicted proteins | sample 1853271 | NCBI WGS metagenome assembly PJEL01 (sample SAMN08108733, study PRJNA415343) | Invertebrate metagenome, whole genome shotgun sequencing project. | host: Globobulimina | place: Sweden: Gullmar Fjord | collected 2015-08 | reverse complement strand
GCCAGCGACGAAAGGTCGCCAATTCTCAATGAACCATTGAATCAGAGTATCCATCACGGATACGAATTCGTTCTCTTTCAGGTGCTTTCGCGTAATGCGATTTGCCATCAACTTCCTCCTCAGGCCGTGGGCAAAGCTCTCCCCACAGGGCCCATAATGCTAGGGCTCCTCGTTCCCGCTGTCAATCTTTTCGGGTGGACTCGGATCGAAGGATTTGCGTCGCAGCAACCAGAGGGCCATGAGATGCCCGAAAAGCGCCCCAACAACAACGTCGGAAAGAAAGTGCTGGTGCTTGACAATACGGTTGATACCGGTGAAACCTGCTCCAACAAAAACGACAATTCTTGCGGGTGGATAAAACGCCGCTAAACCCGTCGCAACTGCAAAAGCAGTCGTCGTATGCCCCGAAGGAAATGACCGAAATGGAGCCTCAATTCCACATCGGGGTCCGGTCCAGGCAAAACGCTCCTGACCTGCAGGCTGATCAAGATGCGAAGGACGCTCCCGGCCGGTCGCGACCTTGACCACAATAGCTGCCGTGCCAGTCAGTACAAAAATCAGCCACAAAATACGCGCGCGTCTCCAGCCCAGACCGCTGCGATCGATCACACCAACAATGAGACCAACGACAAAAGCGCCAAGGCCAGAGCCCAGAAATTTCGCCGCTGTCAGCAACTCCCTCATCTCGCCCCAATTCTCATAGTTGAGCACAGCCCTCAAAAACACATATGCATACGGGTCGAGAAGGAAAGCAATCCCGACGAGAATAATGGCGCCAATCACCTTGAACCTAGCCCGCATATATCACCAACTTCCTGTTCGCTGGCACCGCTTCGCGGCTGGCGTCTCTCCGCCTGCGGCTCCGAGGTGCTGGCCGGGATGCACCGCACTCGCAACGAAACCTGGTGAGACATGCGGGCTACGCATCACGGCGCCACCCGAAAAAACACATTCTTCGTCCAGCGGCCGCGGCTGAGATCGACACCTTCTACCTCACCCACAGCCTCAACCTGAAAACTGACACTATCCGCCATCAGAACCTGCAAATCCCGCTCGCGGGTAATTCCGAGGAATGGCTCACCTGAAGCGATCTTTGCTGCGAGACCCTCACGGGAACGTACCACCCGGGTCTCTGGCGGCAGCGAAAAAAGAAGTTCGTCGTCGCGAAGTTTAAAAACCACCGGATCCTCGCCGGATTGCAGAATCCGATCAACCTCGGCAGCCGTCTTCCCAACAATGAATGTCTCAGCCATCAAAGGAATGAAGAAACCCACCAAAGCCAAAAGAAAAACCAGCGATGAGGCGGCGACAATCGTCAGTGGGCGCCATCCCTCTTCACCCTGACCGCTAAGGGTTCGTTCAGAAATAGCTTCCCGTGTTGTGCGGACCCTAAGAACAATCCAACCAGTTCCGGCGGCAAGCGGCAATATGACGCCTAATGCCGGAAGGCGGAGGGTTTCGAGATCAAGAACCTCAACAGCGACAATCGGCACCGATGCGAGGGCAAACGCGCCCATCGCGCCAAAGCTCACGATAAAGACATTACCCTTCGGCGGCCGCCCAACGAGAAGAAGTACACCGGCGACGACACAAGGCAAGAGATAATGCGCCATTCGAGTCTGCATCATCTCAAGCATCACGAAGGTGCCGATCAGCCAACTTGCAAAAAATCTCGATGTCCAGTCCTGTAGCATTTCATCCCACTGCCAGAGACGCGATATCAGTGCCCCGAACCAAGGGAAAAGTACAATCATGCCGGCCACAAAATAAAACCCCGGAAAACCACCATGACTCTCGAGGGGCACGAGTCCGCGCTCAAGCACGTGGTGTGCAATAGCATCGGCAAAAAAGGCTCCCCCGCTCTGCACGTGGGCGGCGAGCGCCCAAGGCATCACAAGAACAAAGAATACCGGCGCGCCCCATAACGGCTCTAACGCCGCGACACGCCGCCGGGTACGCTCTGAAAAGAAAGCGAAAACGAGTGGCACGATCAATACGACTGGACCGAGCGAAGCATAACCAAGCGCTATCAAGGCAAGACCAACGATACGCTCCCACCGAAGCCATGTGCGTTCGAAAGCCCACAAGGCGACGAGCGTAGCGAGTACAACCGCCGGACCGATCGGGCCCTTCGCAAGCACCGATCCCGCCATCAAGGCCCAAAAGAGCACGGCCTTGTGACGTCGTGTTCGCTCTCCTTCGGCCGACCACAGATTTTCAAGCAGTAGCATCGCGAGCATGGCCGGCAGCAACATCACCATATCTGCAGTCGATGCGCGAGCTTCGATGAAGAATACCGGGCAGGACAGCAGCAATAGCCCGGCCAACAACCCGCGTCCCGCCACGAAGCGCCTGCGCACCCAAAATGCGACCAACGCAACAAGCGCAGCGGCCGCGATCTGGCTGGGAAGACGCGCGGCCCAAGCACTGAAACCGAAAATCGCATAACTCAACATGGTCAGCCAGTAGATCAGAATCGGTTTGTCATAACGGGGTTCACCACCGAAACTCGGCACAACCCAATCACCGGACAATGACATTTCTCGGGCGGCTTGCGCGAAGCGGCCCTCATCTTGGCCGATGAGGGGCAATTGCAAAGCCCCCACAGCGCAGATCACGAGGGCTAGACAACCCGCGATCATCGCCTCGCGCAGCGCCGGGCGAAGCGTTGCTTCTATCGAACCCTTCGAATAGGCCGAAATAGTCAGATCAGGGCAGTTCGTATTCACCAAGGCAAGGGAAAGAAGCGACCTCAGCAAGGGCTCCGTAGTTCGTCACGTCGAGTCCGAGAGGCACCACCGTCACCCACTGCTCGGAGAGGGCTTTATTGTCTGTGCCATCGACAAAATCTACGGGCGGATACCACGTGGCTTTGAAATACGAAACTCCATCCTCTTCGCGCACCTTCTTGTAGCGATTGAGTTGATCAGGTTCAAGACCCATTTTGGCCATTCGAACGCCACGCGCCTTCGATGGCACCCTCGGGATGTTGACGTTGAGATAGACGCCCTCGGGTAGAGGATGCAAACGCACAGAATCTACAACAACCTTCGCCCACTTCGCGGCGTTTTCCCAATCGGGGTTTGGCGCTTCCCAGTCGAGTTGCAACGACAACGCGATAGCCGGCTTACCAAAGAGCAACGCCTCTCTAGCGCCACCGACCGTACCCGAATACCAGATGATACGGCCCGCATTCTCGCCTTTGTTGATGCCGGAAAGCACGAGATCTGGAGGATCGTCGGCCAGCAATGAACCAAGACCGAGACGCACTGTCGAAGCCGGTGTTGCATCAACCGAGAACGCTGTACAACCGGCAATTTTCTCATGCTGACGAACTTCGACTTCGCCATGAATAACCAGCGCGTGGCCTTTGGCGCTCTGCTGGGTCAGCGGAGCAACCACCGTAATGCGGTACGCAGGATCTTGAGCGAGTACCGTGACAAGCGCTTTGATGCCCGGGGCATCAACCCCGTCATCGTTCGCAATCATGACGTGGAAAGCAGGTTCTTCGGCATGGGCTGGCGGGACCACCACGAAGGTGAGAAGTATCGAAAATATCGCAGCGAGACGGTACATGTAAATCCTCCAAATAGCGCAGAACGCGCCGAAAGTGTACCACTGAAGGCGGATATCGGCGGTGAGCACTCTGAGGCTGTTGCGCCGTGAAGAAATCTTTCTATTTCAATGAATTGTATCGCACAGGGAAACAGAATACCCCAAGTTTTCATGTCCCAACATTGGCGACGAGCCACTGAGGCGTCGAATCCAAAAAATGAACCGCCAAGACGCGAAGACCGCAAAGGCCGTCTTTTCAACATTTAACGATGATCTTAGCGATCTTTGCGTCTTGGCGGTTCAACAATACTGACGCTCTTAGCCGGAAAACAGATCAATGTACAGCGCAACAACCTCACTCTGTTTGTCAATGGTCAAATTCGTAGACGCACTCTATACTCTTTTAATGTTTGGCTTTCGATGGGCCGCAGCGTTCATAACTCTGCTTTTGCTCGTCCAGCAGGGTGATTTACGGGTCGAATCCCAGTTCCAGCCTTGGGAGGTGTGGAACGATCTGCATTCTCTGGCGGTATTGCACCGGGGTGATCAGGTACTGCTGCGATCAAGCCATTGCCCAGACGGCTGCCGATACGATCGTCACTCGGAGGGGGATTGGCGGTATCTCCGCGTTGAGGGCGACGAGGGCGTAATTTTCGAAGAAGCGGGCGCAGGGGCGATCACGCGCATCTGGATGACCCAGGGATATGGCACCGCAGACCCGTTAAACCCTTCAATCCGCATACGCTTCTACCTCGATGGAAATACCACACCGGCTATCGATGTACCACTTCCTGAACTTTTTAATGGCTCCACCTCACCATTTCTGGCGCCTCTCGTCGGCAACAACCTCGTCTCCAGTGGCGGAAACTTCAACTATGTTCCAATAGCGTACCGCGACGGCTGCAAAATTACCCTTCTCGGCGCCGACGAGGAACGATTGTGGTTCCAATTCTCGTTTCATCGTCTCGCTTCTGCTTTTGGCGTCACCAGCTTCACCGGTACCGAGGATCTGAGCGTTTGGGCCGCCCTTCTTGCATCAAACGGACAGGACCCGTGGAAAATCGCGCAACAGATAGAAGCTACATCCACCGCAAAGAGCGGAACCGTCAATCTGGGTCCTGGCGAGACAGTTCGCCTTACCAACGTTGAAGGATCAGATTCGATCACCAAGCTGCAGCTGAGTTTGCCCGCTGATCAATGGCCGGAAGTCGAAGTCAAACTCACATTTGATAACCAGCCCGCTCTTCAGATGAGTCTTGCAGATTTTTTCGCCGTCGGGCGTGGCGGTCTAAACTCAACCAGCTCGCTCTTCGTCGGTGTTGCTGACGACGGTGCACTCTTCAACTTCTTTCCAATGCCGTTCTTCTCAAACGTTACGGTGGATTTGCAGCATTCGGGCAACCCTGGAGTGGATTCGCTAACAATCGACTGGCAATTGCGTCTTGCCGGCATCGTTCCGGATTCAGAAAGTGGGTATTTCGTCGCTCAAATGTACAACGATGAAGAGAGTGGGATTGGCGTCGATATTCCGCTTCTCAATCTGGGCGGGCACGGTCGATGGGTTGGTCTTTTCGCCGACTTGAGTTCAGTCGATACTTTGAATCGGGCATACCTCGAAGGGGACGAACGGGTCTTCCTCGACAGCTCACCACACCCGTCGATTTACGGGACCGGCACCGAAGACATTTTCAACGGCGGTTTCTATTTTGATCAGGAAGAATTCCAACTCGCTTTGCATGGAATGCCATACCACTTTGAAGCAAACGGTGAAGACACAACTGCAGCGTACCGCTTCATGCTCAACGATGGCGCCACATGGGTTCATGGTATTCACGCTGGCTTAGAAGGCGGGCCGGTGAGCGATCTCAGCATTCGTTCAAGAACGATCGCGTATGCATACCATCGATCGCAGCCGCGCCTGTGGCTCTGGGATACCCTCGATCTCGGAGATCCCGAATCTCGCAATGCCCACAATTATTCGATTGACAGTGCAGTCGAATACCTTGAGCTGGACAGTTTTTTTGAAGGAGAACCACCCACAACGCTTCGCGACGTCGGCGCCTATCGCCCGGCCGGCGCTGCTCACTTTCGACTGCCCCGATTTGAAGGTGCACAACATCTACGATTGCGCCGCCGGCTCGATGCCGGAGTGGCCTGGCAAGCGGCTGAGATTTGGGTCGATGGCCTCCACGTTGCAAGCTTTGCACCACTCGACCTCAACCAGGATCGACGTTGGCGCGAGATCGACATCGATCTACCGACAAGCGTCACAGTAGGGTCTGGCGACTACCTGGAGATCATGATTGTTGCTCTTCCAAATCCCGGCGCTCTCGAAACAGAGCCTTGTTTCACATCGTTTTCATGGCAGCTTTGGGCAGATGTCAATCCGCTCATTTTTGCCGACGGCTTCGAAACCGGCGACCAAAGCAACTGGTAGAGGTGTGGGTCATACCTATCCACTTCACTCAGGTAATCTCAAACGCTCTGAGCGCGTCTGATGACAACGCGCCAGGAAAATCTGAACTCGCTCTGACCCAGATCGCTTGGATTCTTGAACCGCAAAGACGCCAAGAACGCAAAGCTAAGAATCTTAAACCTTTGCGGTCTTCGCGCACTTCCCGGTTCAATTCTCCCTTTCGACGTTCAACACGTCACAATGCCGAGAAAACCAAATAGACACAGGTATTGAGACAACCTGAGCAACATGGATAGGTATAGGTGTGGGTTAATCCGAATACATGGCTTCGATGAGTTCGCCGAAATGCTCATCCACGACCTTGCGGCGAACCTTGAGAGTGGGGGTCAACTCGCCAGAGTCAATCGTCAGTTCCCGGGGCAACAGAGTAAACTTCTTGATGCGCTCATAATTGGCCAATTCGCTCGATTGAGCTTCGATTGTTGCTGCCATCAACGCTACAACCTCAGGCCGTTTGACCAATTCTTCCCGCGGGCATTCGTTGATGCCCGAAATAGCAGCCCACCCTTCGAGAACCTCAAAATTGGGTACGACGAGCGCGGTAATGTACTTGCGCCGGTCGCCGATGACTGCAACCTGGTCGATCATCGGATCGCGACCTACTGCCGACTCGATCAACTGCGGCGCGATATTCTTGCCACCTGAGGTAATGATGAGGTCTTTAATTCGGCCCGTGATAAACAAGAAACCATCATCATCGAAGCGTCCCTGATCACCAGTGTGGAGCCAACCGTCAACCAGAGCAGCAGCGGTGTCCTCCGCGCGGTTGAGATAACCCAACATGATATTGGGTCCACGCACCAAAACCTCGTTGCCTTCTCCTATTTTCACCTCGCACTCGGGTACAGCTTTACCCACCGAACCGAAGCGAAAACACGACGGCGTGTTGTAGGTGGCCATGGGGGCACTCTCGGTAAGCCCATAACCCTGACAAATCAGAAGTCCTACGGCGTGGAAAAATTCTTCGATTTCTCGAGCCAGCGGCGCGCCACCCGCAGAGAAGAACTTCTTGTCGCCACCAACCACAGCGCGAATCTTACTGAGGATCAAGCGGTCAGCTAATAAATGTTGCAACGCGAGACCCAGTCCGAGCGAACGACCGGAGCGGCCCCGCTCGGCAACCTTGTAACCGACGCCCAGGCCCCACGAAAAAAGTTTGCTGCGCAGAGCAGACGCGCGACCGGCGCGGTCGAGTACAGCATCATGAACCTTCTCGTACAGCCTCGGCACACTGACCATGACCGTGGGCCGGACCTGACTCAGAGCCGCAACAACATCCCGGGGATTCTCCAAGTAGTAGTTACAAGCGCCGCACGCCATCAGATGGCCGGTCCACGACCGCTCGTATACGTGCGCCAGAGGTAGAAAACTCAACGATCGATCACCCGGACCGACGTCAAAATGGGCTGCGACTGACCGGCTTTGGTGGGCAAAATTTGCGTGGGTTAGCATTACACCCTTCGGAGCCCCTGTGGTGCCCGAGGTGTAGATCAGGGTAGCAAGCTCATGAGCGTCACCACCGGCCACCCTCAGGGCAAGTTCCGCTCCAGCATCACTATCGGGGCCGGGATCGTCCATATCACCAATCCAGCCTTCGCCGGCTGCTCCTTCGTCGAAGGTGATAATCCGCAATTCTCGATCTCCGCCCGCTTCGAGCAATATCTGAGCTTCGGCGAGACCACCGGCAAAAACTGTCGTCACATCGGCGTCGTTGAGGATATGAGCTGCCTGGGCGGCGCTTGACGTGGCAAAAATAGGTACCGACACGGCCCCTGCAGTTGCAATCGCGAAGTCCGCAATAGTCCATTCGGCACGATTAGGCGAAAAAATCGCGACCCGGTCGTTGACCTCAATACCTATATGAATCAACGATCGAGCTACGCTGTCGATCCTCTCACCCATCTCGTGGTAGCTGTAGGTTTTCCACTGCTCCATTTCGAAAAATCCGAGCGCCGGCATATCAGCGTAATCCTCACAACTGCGACGAATCATGCGAGCCAGGTGTTCAAAACCCACGTAGCACCCCCTTGAGACGGTCATCCTACCTTATCTTGAGAAGGAATTGTTTCGGTCTTATTAAGCGAAGACCATTCATATTTGCTGTTATAATTGCCGCAGCGAGGAGATTTACACATGGGAGATCTGGACCTGGTCGCGAAAGCGCGTGAGGTTCTCAGTAACGACCCGACGATTCGGCTGGGGTTGTTGTTTGGTTCCCGTGCGCGTGGCGGTCATGATGAATCTTCCGATCTTGACATCGCGATCGATGGTCACCGGACTGATGTCCTCGAATTGGCTCGTCTTCTCAGCGAGGTATGCAAGCTCGAAGTGGATATCGCAGATCTTGATTCCGCAGGCATCCCCTTGCTCAATATTTTGCTTTCAGAAGCAATTCTTTTGTACGAAGACCAACCGGGAACCTACGCGAGCTGGCGCTCGAAGACGATTGCCCAGCTCGAGACCGATCTCCCCTCGTACCAGCGGATGAGGGACGGCTTTTTGCGTAACCTGTCTGGGCCTGTCAGTGGTTAATGCAGATATCGTGGCGGCCAAGCTCGGTGAGTTGGTCAAGCGTCTTGATCGTATCACCCTAAAGAGGCCTGACATCGTTGCAATAATGACCGCTGACCAGGACACTCTCGACCTTCTGTCCTTTCATCTCATGCTTGCGATCCAACTTTGCCTCGACTGTGCAAGCCACATCATCAGCGATGAAGGCTGGCCACCGGCGGGCACTCTCGCTGAATCATTTCGCCGTCTCGAAGAATACGAAGTCATCTCACGCGAAACTTCAGAAGCCCTGGGTCGCGCAGCTGGATTCCGCAATGTCGTCGCCCATGGCTATACAGAGATTGACCCCAGTCGTGTGTTCATTGCGGCCCACCAGGGAGAAAAAGACCTTCGGCGATTCACTCAGGAAGTTGGCGCCTGGTTGAAGGAACGCATCGCGTAGTCTCCTAAGAAACTTATTGGTTTTGAAGGACCAAGTGGAGGACCGGAATCCCTTTGGGATGGACCGGAGCAGGAAAAAAACGCAAAGACGCAAAGACGCAAAGACGCAAAGACGCAAAGAAGATCCTAAACTTTGCGCCTTTGCGTTGTCTTCTGGATTGTGGCGTTCGTTGCATTAAGTTCCTGCACGATGTGTCCCTATACCACAACCAACAACGGCTTTCTCAAAAGACTCTACAATATTGCTCGCTTGGATTCGTTACACTAAGATCCGAGGAGAGCTCTATGGAATACCATCTCAGTTTTGGCGCCCACCTATTGGCATGGGTCTTCCCGGCGATTCTTGTTCTCGCGGCTATCGCTGATTTGATCTGGGGCAAATACGCCCGAAAGGACAAATCATGAACGAGCTTGGCACGTCAAACCTCGGCATCGTGATTTCCGTGATGATTCTCTACCTTGCAGTGCTGCTTGTTATCGCGTGGGCGGCTTCCAGGCGCACCCATGGAGGAGAAGATTTCCATCTCGCCGGCCGGTCACTCGGCGCCTGGACCGCCGGCATCTCATCAACCGCGAGTTCAGAATCGGGTTGGGTAACGCTTGGTGCAGTCGGCATGACCTTCACCCACGGCATCGCCGGCTTGTGGTTCGCGCCAGGATGTTTGCTCGGTTATCTCGTTAATCTCTACTTTGTCGCGCCGCGGCTCCGAGCCCTTTCTGTCGAGCAGGATTCGCTCACGCTCACCGATGTTTTGACCAAACGGTGGGGTGATCCACGAAATGTCCTGCGCATCACGGCAACCCTGATTATCCTCGTCTGCATGATGGGATATGTCGCCGCACAGATGACGGCTGCAGGCAAAGCCTTTTCATCCACGATGGGGATTCCGGGAAAAACCGGCTATCTGCTCGGCGTCATCATCGGTGCTATCGTCATCATAATAGTCACGTCACTTGGCGGTTTTCGCGCCGTCGCCTGGACCGACCTTTTCCAGGGTCTGCTGGTCGCCATCGCTTTGTTCGCACTTCCAATCTATGCGGTACTTCATCTTGGCGGATTCGGAGCTCTGATCTCGGGACTCGGCAAGATCGATCCGAACTACCTGAGCGCAACCGGCGGTCAAGCCGGCGCCGCCCTTTTCGGAATGGTAGTAGGCGGTCTTGGCATCGGTCTCGGTTATCCAGGTATGCCCCACGTCGTCACGCGGTACATGGCAACCCGCAACGAAAACGAAATCCGCCGGCTGCGTTTGATCGGCATGATGTGGGGAGTCACCGTATTTTACGGCGCAGGACTCGCGGGTCTCGCCGGCCGAGTGTTGCTGCCCAGCCTTGAAGATCCCGAACAAACGCTGATGGTACTCGCCGTCAAACTCATGCATCCCGTACTCGCAGGTTTATTGCTCGCGGCAATTATTTCAGCCATATTATCGACCGTCTCTTCGCAACTTCTCGTCGCTGCTTCTTCGGTGTCTTACGATATCGTTGAAGAAGCGCTTGGATATGAAGCAGATGACAAACGAAGTCTTCTTCTCGGACGGATCACCGTAGCAATTGTCGGTCTCCTCGGAATCCTCGTCGCTTTGAGCGAAGTGCGCCTCGTTTTCTGGTTCGTTCTATTTGCCTGGTCAGGTCTCGGCGCTGCTTTCGGCCCGCTCGTCTTACTCGCCGCCATCGGCCGAGGCGTCACCCGGCACGGCGCTCTTGCAGGAATGCTGACTGGAGTCGGTGTCACCGTAGCCTGGAAACTCGGCCGGGGAATATCCGACAACCCCGAAGCCTTCGCCAAGGTTTGGTGGCAGACAATCATCGCCGCAGCGCTCATCTTGATGATCGGCAGAATAAGCAAAGCATTTGAAGCCGGAGACATCGCCGCGGTTTTTGCAGCACTTTTCATGACCCTCACCTCATGGTGGCTCGTACAGCGCTGGGGCCTCTACAACCTCTACGAACTCGTTCCAGCATTCTTCTTCGCCGGGGCCGCAACCCTCGCAGTCAGCGCAGTATTCAAACCAGAAACTTGAGTTAGTGAGAGATACGGGTTCTCAAAAAACTTCCTGATTTTTAATGTCCGAGTGGAGAGATCTGTCGTCGAATTTGACCGTCATGCCAAATCATCGACGAGCCTGCGCCCTGCCCAGTCCCAAGTACAGATCTCTCCACTCGCGGATTCGGTCGAGATGACATGGTTGGGGGCGGACTCGAACGATTCAATTTTCAAGCGGGATGAGAAAATGGTCGCCGCTAAGACGCCGCTATCAGGCTCTTGTTCAAACCCAGGGGTGCGGAGAGGTCGAGATGTCCCGTGAGCGTTTCGACCTCACGACCGCCAAAGAGAAGTTGCACGCCCTTCAATTCCGGACAGTTGAGAATGATCGAATTGACCAGGCCATAACAGAGCATCATTTCCGACGAGGTTCCAGTCAACGGACCCGGCGGCGGAGTGAGGTCGATGAACGCATTTCCTTCATCGTCGAGAAAAACCGCTGTCAGTTCGGCTTCCCAAGGAATGACCGGCGCAAGACCCTCTAACGGACCTCGGAGAATCTCGGCAACTACAACCCTCAACCGAGCGTCAGTACGCTCAGGCAAAGCTGTGATACGAAGCTCCGGGTGCAACATATCGTCATTGCCGCCAAAGAACAGCACGATGCGCTGTTCAGGCGCCGGCGTAGCGGTCGGCATGACCTCGATGATCTGGTCCTCATCCGGGGGACGCACTTCGCCAGGGCCGGAAGTCAGCACCCAAGCCAGCAACACACCAACCAGCACCGCTGCAAGTGCGATCCATACGATACGTTGCGACATCAGGCTTTCACACGCCGGTGAGAATCGCTCATTTCAGAACATAGTCCAAAATTCCGAGCCCTA
>PJEL010004283.1_pt1 | contig 11854 bp, 6 predicted proteins | sample 1853271 | NCBI WGS metagenome assembly PJEL01 (sample SAMN08108733, study PRJNA415343) | Invertebrate metagenome, whole genome shotgun sequencing project. | host: Globobulimina | place: Sweden: Gullmar Fjord | collected 2015-08 | reverse complement strand
ACACGCTGATTTTTATTATTTTATTGGCTAAAGTGCGCTAAACTGCGTTAATCAGTGAAATTCTGGGTTCTATATTTTTCCTACTATTGTTCAGAATGTTCTTGACCCTTACAGTTTTCTAGTAATTTCCGTGAGATTTCATTTCAGGTAGTTTTAACTCTCCTCAAATCCATAATGCTCAAACTTGAGGGTGCGGCTGTTTTCGCTGATGGTGCGGACGGTGCTTTCGTCAAAACCTTCTGCTCGCTTGGCGTTTATCTCTAAGGTGATTTCAACTTCACAGTCCATTTGGCTGGTGAGGCGTTCGATCACTTCCTCGACAATTAAAGCAATATCTTTGTTGACCCGCTGGGTGTCGATGTCCACCCGACCATAATAGCGGGCCAGAATTTTCGGGGGTGCTTCGGGCGGGTCGATTGATTTTTTATCAGCAGGGGTATACGTTTGGTCGCCATTGTGGATTGTTGTGGCTGGCTTTACCTGCGGGGGTTCGATAATATGGTCTGGATGGATAATCAGGCTGGTATCATCAAAGTAAACTTGCCCCAATTGGCGAATGATCAGCCCGGTGTGATACCCCTCTTTGCTTTTGCCAGTAGCGTAGGCAACGGGCGCATCCAAGCGACCCATGCCGTCCCTGACCGCTTTGACCAGCACCGCCTGATCAAACAGGCGGGGTAGGTAACAGTACTGGGCCAGGTATTCCCACAGTTGTTTGAGTTGAACTTCCCAGCCACGTTCATCGCTCCAGATGTAGCGATCCAGTTCCATACGTAAGATGTCGGGCGACCACTCATAAACCAGCAGCCCATCATTACGCAGCTTGCGCACGGCCCGATCATAAAAGTTGTCATCGCCGCTGATCCGGCTGGCCTGGAATTCAATAGCACCCAACGGATCGGGCTGGATCGGTACCAACAGCCAGTTGTAAGCCGAGCGCAGACGCAGGTCAACGGTCTCATCATTTTTTTGACGACTGGTCGCAACCTGACGGCGTTGTTGGGCATCCAGGTTTAGCTCTTCTTGCTCATCCTCAATAGATTGCCAGGCCAGAAAGTCGCGCACAGCTTGCCTGAGCGCTTCAGCATCGTTTTCATTGGGGGCGATGAAGATCAGCATATTTTTGTAGAGACGCTGGGCGCTGCCCCGGCTTTCGAGAATACGACGGGCGTGTTGTATGGCTGCACTGTCGGTGGTGGTGCGTTTATGGGCAGAGTTGGGCGGCAGGACGACAACCCTGGCCCGGGCTTCGTCGATGACATCCGATGTGTCGGGGGGAACGACATGGAAGGCGGCAAAGTCTCGACTTTTTGGCACTTTCCGCAAGCGTTCGCTGAGTTGGGTGTCAACCTCCTCAATCGGAAAACCCTGGGCACGGTCGCGGGCTAACTTGTTAACCGTAGGTCGGGTGTCGTACCAATAGCGGCTGCCATCGCTGTAAAGATAGGTGAGTTGGCCCTCCATCCGCCGCAGGGCATCGCCAAAAACGGCGGCTGGTTCACCTGGCTGAGCGCAGCCGAGGCGAACTCGGATTTCTTCCAGACCGCGCACTCGTTGAGCCGCTACTGAAGGGGCACTGCCAATGAAGATGGTGCGGCCCACCCGCCGGGCGGCGCTATATCGGCCCAGGGCTGGCACCTGACCATCAATAGCCAGGGGACGCGATTCGGTCCCGTCGATGTCCGTTTCAAAGACGGCAGCCCAGGTATCGGGCAGGTAACGCAGTAGTTCATTGCGAACCGTGCTGGCATCCAGCGGCAACATACCCGGCATAATAAAGAGGGCTTGATCGCCTCGGCTCCAAAGTTGATGGATAACGGCGGCCATCAAACGCAACACGCCCCGAGTACGCTGAAAACGTTCCAGGGTAGACCAGTCTTGATAGAGCCGGTCAAACAGTTCCGGGTGGATGGGATAGGCCGATCGCATTCGCTCCAAATAATCCCGCTCGGCTACACCCGAGGGAAATTCGGCGGCAGCGTTGCGATACATGTCGCCAAAGGCATTGATGACGGCATCACGGGCGGGAAAATCTATTTGGGTGGCAAAGAGGCGACGACGCACAATTTCAAAGCTCTCGGTGGCGCTGACCGGCTTCCAGATTGACTCAATCCGACCCACCACGTGGGACAATGTTTCCAGGGCAGATTGACCGGCCTCGCCCCCAATTTCAATGTCCGATTCCGGCAGCGAAATGAGCATCATCGATTCATCGGAGCGTTTGACGGCTTCGGTCAGCGATTGCATAAAGGTCATAATCGTTTCAAAGGAGCCAGCGGGCAGACGGTCAACACCGTACAAGTTACGGGCATAGGCCACAAATTCATCAATCATTATCAGACACGGCCCAAATTGAAATAGCAACTCAGTTAGGGTGTCTGAACCGGGGCTGACCCCTTTTTCATCGGCCAGGGCTACCACTTGATAGCCCTGTGCCCCGCCCAATTGGTAGGCCAGTTCGCCCCATAGGGTGTGGACGGTAGCATCCGGGTATTCCCGAGGTTTGGAGGGGTCCAGGGCGGTACCGACCAGCACGGCGATGTTGGCTTCGGGTAGGTCAACATGGTCAATTTGCTCGGCGATACGCTCCCCACCAGGGAAGTCGCTGAGTTTGATCTTGCCCCCAGACAGGTGGTACAGAGCCAGCATACTGTGGGTTTTGCCGCCACCAAACGAGGTTTGTAGTTGCACCACCGGGTCGCCGCCCTGAGCGGTGAGACGTTTGATGCCAGTGACCAGCAGAGCCAACAGCCCTTCGGTCAGGTAGGTGCGCCGAAAAAATTCCAACGGCTCCTGATATTCAGCTTCGGCGGTGCCAGCCAGCACTTGGGATAGGTCGGCGGCAAATTCGGCCTGAATGTAACGACCGCTGGCTACATCTGGGTGGGGCTGCACCACTTCCCGCCAGGGTTTTAGGCCAGCCAGGGTGGTGACATCTTCTAATTTCAGGACTTCGGTCTCTTTTTTAGCTTTCGTGGCTTCAGCCTCAAAGCGCAGGCGTAGCAGTTCCCGCCCAATTTTATCCACGCTCTGGGCTTGCTCACCAGCACTGACCATCTTAAGCAAACGGGCGGCGGTATCGGCCACACGGTAGGCTTCATTGTTGGTAAAGGCGCTACTATGGGCCCAAGTGTTGCGAGCATCGTACAGTTCACCAACATAAGAGCGGGCAGTGTGTCCCAATTTGTTGTGGAATACATCAAACCAGTTTTCTATCATAATTTTAAGGCAAGCGTGGCTATCCAGCACCTTTAGGATGGCGGTGTCATCGTCCCAAGATTCGCTGGGTAGGCCGGGGTGGCTGGAACGTTCCAGAGCTTGATCAATGCGGTTAACGTAGGCCCGTGGTCCATAATTTTGACGATGTTCACGGATGATGTAAGGGCCTAATCCGCTTGTTAAGGTTTCCAGAACCCGGCCTACTCGTTCTTTGTTGCTTAATGCCATTGTTTCTCTCCGTTTTTTTATTGGGACGCTGATGAACGCTGATTTTCGCAGATTTTTTCTTTTATTTTTATTTTTTTATCAGCGTTTATCTTAAGCAAAGCGACTTAATCTGCGTCCTATTTATTTAGCCATGTCATTGGGCCTTTGCGACTGTTATCGTAGGCTTTGCGGGTGACTTTTGGTTTAGGGCCAAAGTTGAGCAACAGGCCGACTTCATAAGGTGTGGCTTTGAGATAATTGAGCAGTTGGGCTTCGTGTTCTTCGGCCAGTTGGCGCACGGCTTTGAGTTCAACAATAACGGCTTTAGCCACCAGTAAATCGGCAAAGTATTCTCCGATGACCTCGCCATCATAATAAATAGTAATTGGCGATTCGGGGGTAACAGTCGCACCCTGTTTATTTAGCTCAATGACCATTGCGTTGCGATAAACTTTCTCTAAAAAACCGTAACCTAATGTATTGTAGACCGTATAGAATGTTTTGATGATCTGTTCGGTAATCTCACTGTGCTTGTAGGCCATTGAACGTTCCTTAATTGGGATATAGATTTAATGGGACGCTGATACACGCTGATTTTCGCAGATTTTTTCTTTTTATTTTAATTTTTTTATCAGCGTTCATCTGCGTCAATCAGCGTCCTGTTTTTATGCAAACAAACTCCCCTGCTGATACTGATCCTTAAGCTGGGCGGCCTGTTCTTGACTGGCGCTCCAACTGATGACCAAGGCGTTGTAATCACGAGCGTGGTCGGCCCAGCCTTTGCGCTCGCAGATACTGTAGAGGCGATAGGCCAACTGACGGGCCTCCGCTGCCAAATCTGGCGACATTTTAGCCAGCAGTTGGGCCGTGCCTGCTTCGCCGTAGGTGTTGAGCCGCTCAATGAGATGGTGGGTGGCTTCCCACACGGTCAGGCGATCATCCGTGGTGGGATCCCAGCCGGGGTCAAGTTCTGCCCATTGGAGCAAGCGCACTTTGCCCGCCCCCGCCGACAGCACACCGGCGTTGACCAAACCAGCGACGCTGGTGTTTTTGGCCCGAGCCAAGACATCGGCTTGACCGAAGCCGCCTTCTTTGAAACCAAACTGCTCAAACCAGGCCAGGGCAAAACGAGTGTCTCGATCCACATCACCTTCTTGTTCAGCCAGGTAGGCATCGAGTTCGTGGTTGATGAGCTGCAAGGCGGTACGCACCGTGAGCCGTTGGCCGTCAGGTTCCAGCACTTGGCTGTAGCGACTGTAAACGGCCATGCCCGGCCCAATGCTGGCCTGAGCCAAATCCACCGGAGCAATGTTGCCCGACTGCATCTCTTTCAGGGCCGCCGGTAGTTCTCGTCGCAGGGTGTTGACGAATTCTCGCCGGGAGGTCATCGGAGCGTTGTCCGGGCGGGGGCGGCAGACAAGGACGATGGAGGAGGCTAAGGCGTTGGAGCCTTGGCCAATACTACGTACACTTCTTTCTGTTCGCATGGGCCAAGTACCTTGAATTGCGAACCCGGCATTTATTAATCCACTTAACATTGTTTCCCAACCAGTGCTAGCCACTCCTTCACCAACAACTGTTTCTTCTTGTTTAAATGCGTAATACACGGTAAAAGGATATTTTTCAGGAATCACATTCCGTATTCGTGAGAATGAATTCATCAAACCCGTCTCGAAATGTGTGTTTGCCTTGTCGATGTCCCCATTGAAACGATAAGGTGAAGCCACTAACTCAGTAGTTTTAGGGACAAGCATCGTACTAAACAAATCTGGAAATAGGCTTCGTAGATTGAAACGCATCCAGACATAAAAATAGTCAGATAAATCTGCATACCCAATGTTGTCATAATATGGAGGATCAGTAGATATCAGCACGGGCAACTCAAAATCAATATTTACAGCATCGCGCTGCGTGACAACACCATCTCTACCGGGATGTATTGTAGTAATTGCCAACGCAATCCAATTAAGTAATTCATTCCAAGCACAATGAAATGGGGCAAATGGATTGGCCTCGGGATAATCCCAGGTCATGGGAATTGCTTGTCGAGCAAATAGGTGACCTACCGTTCCACGCGGCATCCACGTAGCAATTGTACTCCAATAATCAGTAGCCTTGTCTACGCCAAACGCCAGATAGACGGTGACCGCCTCGGCGTAAGCTTTGGCCCCACTGCCGCCATCTTGGAACGGAGTGGGATTGTCGCTCATTCCGCCATCGCGGGCATCGGCCTCAATTTGCTGCCGGACCTCAGCCACCAGATCACTGAAGGTGGTCAGCGCGATCAACTGGCGCGGGGTGAAGAGGTCGGCAAATGTTTTCATCCCATAATTTGGTGTTTTGAAATCACGTGGATTGTGCGGTAATGGGTGATCAGGCCACCATTCTGGTTTAACTTGATTTACAATTTCGACGTGGAATTCATCTGGTGAATAGTAACTGCGTCCGCTACTGCCCTCGGTCACAATTGCCATCAGTTGGGCGCTCATTCGTCCAACCCGGCCTTCTTCGCGGATGTGATCAAATGGGACAGCCGTCTCGCAAGCGATACAGGTTCCTCCACGCCGGTTTACTGTGCCCTTTTGTCCTTTACCATTGCCGCTTTTTACTTCAAACGTGATTTTACGTGTTTTTTGGTCAATGTGCGGCACCAACCAGGCCCGGCGGCCCTTCCTGTCGCTCAGGTCAAAGGAGCGGACTAGCGGCATCATTGCTCCGCAGGCGGGGTTGGGGCAGCGCACCGTCCGCGCCCACAGCCAAGCAAGAACCGTTTCGCCGTTGTAATCGGGGTACAAGTGCCCAATCCGCTCAAAGGCGCGGTCGCGCATCCATTCGCCGTAGTAGCGCACGTCGGCGGCCAGTCCGGCTGCGCCTTTCCAGCCACCTGTTCCGGCAGTTCCGGCCCGGTCGCGGGGGTTGACCGGGGGCTGGTTGGCAAACTTGGGTGGGATTTCAATCAGGGCTTTGTTAATCATCACCGCCACCGGGTTCAGGTCGCTGGCGTGGGCTTCCAAGCCCAGGCGTTGGGCTTCCAGGGGAATAGAGCCTCCCCCGGCAAAGGGGTCAAGCAGGGGTGGCGGGTTGCCCTCGGTCGCCAAGTTAATCAGCTTGCGGGCGGTGTCCAATACCCGCTCATCGGTGGTGCTTTCCCACTGGACCAGGGTCTCTATGAAATCGAAAAGGCGCTGGCGGGGGGTGTCGTTCTCGGCAGCGTTTTTGCCTCGGGGCAGTTGGCGACAGGCCTCCACAAATTCGGGTGGGGCTTCAGGGTCGTCGGGGTCATCCACCAGGCTGGTAAAGATAACGGCTCGACAGGCGGCCAGGGGGCGTCGCGCCCACCATAAATGCAAGGTGCTGGGGTGGCCGTGTCGGATGGATTTCTCGCGGGCGCTGGCTTTGTTGATGGCTTCCAGGGGTAGGGCCACTTCGATCAGTTTTTTGCGGGTCATAAGCTTTCCTTTTATTTTGGACGCTGATAAACGCTGATTTTCGCAGATTTTTATTTGGTTCTTTATTTTTTATCAGCGTTCATCTGCGTCCTGATCATAATCGGTTAAAATTTGCTGAATTAAGGGTTTGACCCGTGGGATTTCATACTTAACGGCATCCCACACCACCTGAAGATTAACCTTATCATAGCCGTGAATAATCCGGTCGCGCATACCAGCCATAGATTTCCACGGCACTTCCGGATGCTGATCTCGGAAGGTCATTGGCAGGCGTTTGGTGGCCTCTCCTACAATCTCTAAAGCTCTAACTACGGCAAAATTTATAATAAAATCTTCCTCAAACGTTTCATAGTCAACATCTTGCAGGATGATCTCTGCTTTTTCCATTGCGTCCAGAATATCTTCTACATAATCGAAAAATTCGAGCGTCATATCAGCATAACCTCCTCTAAAATACGTTTTCCGATACGTTTGCGCAAGCTTTTTTTCAGCGCAATATCCACTTTCATTCCTAAAGCGTCGCTTAGATAATATTCCAGGTCAACCAATCCCATCAGACCAATATATGGCGGGCGTTTTAAGTCAATCAGAATATCCAAATCGCTATCGGGACGCTGCTCACCCCGCACATAAGAACCAAAAACACCAATCTCTGTTACGCCATATTTTTCGGACAGATAAGGCTTTTGGGTTAATAAAATAGCTTGAATTTCGATTAAAGTTTTCATTGGTCATCCTTTTTGTATTCCCGGATATGTTGCTTAAAACAGTTCCTCTTTTATTTTGGACGCTGATAAACGCGGATTTTCGCTGATTTTTTTATTCTTTTTTATCAGCGTCTATCTGCGTCCTATAACTACCCCGGCGGCTTACTCCGGGCCAATAGGTCGGCCAGTTTGTAATTGACGCTGGCCTCTGTTGAATGGGGTTCACGTGGAAATGGACGGCGCACATAACGCGGCCCCATCGTTTGCCCATTCTCTACTTCTACAATGGCTAAAATAAAGTGTTCTGGCGAGTTGAAACCCCGCATAATCTCGTTGTGGGTTACGGTTACGGTCTCGGCCCCGGCCCGTCGCCCTTTAACCTCAATAAAACGTAAGCGCCCGGTACGTGGGTCTAAGCTTTCAATATCATAGCCTAAGTTGTCTTTACTGACATCTTTGGGGTGGTTGCCCAGTCTACTTTCAGCCTGGGTCACAGCTTGCATGGCTAGGGCTTCGGTGATGCGGCGTTGGTGTAGGTCGGCTGGGGTTTGCTCGCCTAGCAGCATCCCCAACGGAATGACAATTGCACCCCCAATAACCAGCGGGGGCGTGGCTGAAATTTGCCGCTCTTGGGCCAGTTCTTCTTTGCGTTGCTCCAAACGGGCCAGCAAGTCGTCGGCCCGGCGTTGGGCCAATTCGGCATTAAGCCGGACATTGGCCTTACCACTTTTTTCCTGCTGGTGTAATTCAGCCGCTCGTTTATCCCAGTAGTTAATCTCTTTGGTCAAGCGTTCATGCACCGCAGCCAGGGTTTTGTCAATCAGTTCCTCACGCCGGGTTTTAACCCGGGCCAGATGTTGGGGGACCAACTGCTCAATGGCGTAAGCCATAACTTGGCTTTCCAGAAGCTCACCGCCTAGCCAATCCGCCGCCAGCGTATCTTGCAGTTGCTCTATTTCCTGGGCTGTGGCGGGTCGGTAATCCAAGTAGGGGGCATAGCCGCCCGCTCGGATACTCCCGGCCTGATTAATCTCCACAAAGTGGACTTCACGAGAAATCATGCGGCGGTCACCACTGTGCCGGGTGCGGGCATCGGGGATGCGAGCATCCCTGATATTTTGCTCTAAAAAGAAGAGGACACGCGCTTCTTGGTCGGGGTCGGTTTCAGCCACCAACACCGTCCCGGAGCGCAGCAATTCACGTTGCTGATCCAGCACCAGTTTAATAATCGTATCCAACAGGGGATGACCGGGGCAGATAAAATCGGCCAGTGGTTGGCCTGCGGGACTGACCAGTTCTTTGTCAAAGCAAACTCGGTCATATTTTTCCAACACTGGCACGGTGGTGCCCAACTCGCGGGCGTGATGGCGAATACGAGCCGGTACGTAGCTAATGCGGTAGCGTCCCGGCTCTCGTTCTCGAAGCGTGCCGCCCAAACCTTCAAAAGCCTGCATAAAGAATGATTTGATATAATGGGGCTGTAGGCGGCGGGCAGCGTAGCGTTCCATATTCTCGCGGATCCGCATAATCTGGCTGGTATCCATCGTTTCCGTGACCAGGGAACGGCTCTCCAACAGTTCACGCACCCGGTCTTTATCCACTGCGTGATCAACGGTTTCGTTTAGCTTGGCTCTCACCGCCGGTTGGTCGCCGTAGCGGATAGCCTCAATTAGCAGCTTACGCAGCGGAGTCTGCTCAAACAGCACCCCCAGCACATCAAAGACTTTGCCTTCCAAAGCCTTGCTTTCGGTTTCCAACTTGCTCAACAGCCGTTGGTAGACCTGCCCTTCGCGGGTCTGACCGGCCACCAGGTTCCACAGGTGGCAGACTTCGGTCTGGCCAATGCGGTGGATGCGACCAAAGCGCTGCTCCAGCCGATTGGGATTCCAGGGCAGGTCGTAGTTAATCATCAGGTGGGCCCGCTGGAGGTTGATGCCCTCGCCTGCGGCATCGGTGGCTAGTAAAAAATAAACGTTTGGGTCGTTACGGAAGCGGTTCTCTACGGCCCGCCGCTGGTCGCGGGGTATGCTACCGTGAATGGTGACCAGAATATCATCTCGTCCAAAGAGGGTGCTGATGCGCTCCCACAGGTAGGTTAGCGTATCGCGGTGTTCGGTAAAGAGGACTAGCTTGCGTCGCTGGCCATTGGTGTCAACCATGCGGGCATTATCTTGAATGATGGTGGCCAACTCTTCCCACTTGCGGTCTTTACCGCTCTGCCGTACTTTATAGGCCATCGTTTCCAACGTTTTGAGGGTGCTAATCTCGGCTTGCAGTTCGGCGATGGTCAGGGCAGCGGTGGCACTATCAATGATCGCTTCTTCAATGGCTTCAATCTCTTCAGACAGGGCATCGTCCAGGTCTTCCAACTCTTCAGCATCAAAATAATGGGGGTTAGGGTCTTGCTGCGGCGCAGTCTGCTGATTGGCCTCCAGTTCGGTTAACCGGGTTTCCAGCCGTTCTCGCCGCCGCTTAAGCGACTGGTAAATCGCTGCCGATGACGAAGCCAGTCGCCGTTGCAAAATAGTCAGGGCAAAACCAACCGTACCCTTGCGCTTGTCGTCACCCAATTGGTCGGCTCGGTTAAACTCCTGGCGCACGTAGGCGGTTACGGTTTCGTATAACTCATCTTCTGCTGGCGATAGCTTGTAATTGACGGTGTAGGCCCGTCGCTCTGGGAAGAGCTTGCGGCCTTCAAAGGTGTAGATATCCTCCTTGATCATCCGCCGCATAATATCGGACACATCAACCTGATGGACACCTTCGCGGAAGCGCCCGGCAAAGCGGTCGGGGTCCAACAGCCCCAGAAAAAGCTGGAAGTCATCCTCTTTACCGTTGTGAGGGGTGGCGGTCATTAATAAAAAGTGGCGCGTAATCCCCCCCAGCAGCTTGCCCAGTTTGTAGCGTTTTGTTTCTTCCAGCTTATGGCCCCAGAAGTGGGCCGACATCTTATGAGCCTCGTCCACAATCACCATATCCCATTCGGTGCGACGCAGTTTCTCTTGCAAATCTTCATCACGGGCCACCTGATCCAGCCGCATGATGACCTGCTCTTTTTCGGCAAAGGGGTTGCCGCTAACGGCGGATTCGGTTGTTTCGCGGGTGATGATGTCGAAATGGAGCTGAAACTTGAACCATAATTCATCCTGCCATTGCGGAGCCAGCCCGCCCGGTACACAGATCAGGCAGCGTTTTACATCGCCCCGAACAATCAGTTCCTTGATCAGTAGGCCGGCCATTATCGTTTTGCCAGCGCCGGGGTCATCGGCCAGCAAAAAACGGAGGGGTTGACGGGTTAGCATCTCACCATAGACAGCGGTAATCTGATGAGGCAGGGGCATAATCAATGAGGTGTGAACAGCCAGCACCGGATCAAATAGATGGGCCAGGTGAATGCGATAGGCTTCGGCTACCTGCCGGAAGGTGTGGCCATCAGTATCAAAACTCCAGGTGCGTTTGGCTTCTATCACCGCCAAATTGGTCTCATCGTTCCGATAGAGCAATTGCGTGGCAGGTTGGCCATCGGCCCGTTTGTAGAAGAGTTCAACGGCAGTTGAGCCATGCCACTTGATATTTTCCACCGTTACGCTTTGGTGCGGTACTATTCCTTTGACCTTGACCCCAGGTTTCAAGTCTTCCAGTTTTGCCATGCCGTTTCCTCTGCTTATGCTCTATTGCTGGCCAAAATATAAAACAAGAAATTGAACTAAAAAGTGGGTTGGGATCTCCTGAGCATAATCCCGAGCTATACACAGGTCGAGAATATCACCGTTAAAACAATACGTCAAATTATCTAAACTTATGGGGTGCGTTCGTCTTGAACATTTTAAGAATGTGTTTCTTAAATAGAGGATGAGGGTATATTCAGACTTCGGAAGTCTTGAAAATGCAACGGTTTGACTAGTGTTGCTGCCGATAAGTTTTGGGGGTAATTCTTACTTCAAGCGAGGGGGATTTGAATTTTGCTCGCTGGGGTAATTTGGGAGACACTCCCAGGACACTCCCATTGCACTCCCATTACACTCCCATTGACCGAGGTCTGGGTTGTTAGAAATGTAGCTAGTGCGAGAAAGCCATCATAGCTTGTCTGACAAATTGTCTTGACCCTAAAAACTTTGGAATTTCCAATAATCAGCAGCACAATTTCAAGAGGGGTATAATTTCGGAAGACTCCTAATGATTGAGAATCAAATAACTTGCCCATTTGGTAAATTTTATATAATCTCAGCAATGGGTGTAAGAAAGATTCATCATTCATCATTTTATGTAAGG